>Ga0209578_10000056_pt1 | contig 280398 bp, 279 predicted proteins | sample tdAd472_FD_187127 | JGI IMG/M metagenome (GOLD analysis project Ga0209578, IMG submission 187127) | Marine sediment microbial communities from the Atlantic coast under amendment with organic carbon and nitrate - tdAd47.2 (SPAdes)... | ecosystem: Environmental > Aquatic > Marine > Coastal >... | reverse complement strand
CTTTTTAAAATATTTTTATATAAAAATTCCTAACAACTATAAAACAGAAGATTATAAAAAGAAATCCCAAACCAATCCAAAACGAATTGCAAAATCTCGATAGGGATAATTTGGGGATGAATAGAAAATATACCTTATATATATATTGTATGTAATTTATTATCCTATTATCTTTGCGCTTTAAATTTTTAATCACCTATGATCGAAATTACTTTACCAGATGGCAGTGTAAGAAGTTATGAAAATAACATTACTGCAATGGATGTTGCAAAAGATATTAGTGAGGGCTTTGCTAGAAACGTAATATCAGCAAAGTTTAATGATAAAACTATTGAAACTTCCACAGAACTAACTACCAATGGTAATCTTATTTTATATACATGGAGAGATGATCAAGGTAAACAAGCTTTTTGGCATTCATCTTCACATATATTAGCGCAAGCATTAGAAGAACTTTATCCAGGTATAAAATTATCCATTGGACCATCTATTGAAAATGGTTTCTATTATGATGTTGACCTCGGAGATGATAGAGCTATTTCAGATAAAGATTTCAAAAGCATTGAGGATAAAATGTTAGAAATTGCTCGTGGCAAACACGAATTTAAAATGAAGTCAGTTTCCAAAGCTGATGCACTATCATTATATGAAGAGCAAGGCAATGAATATAAAGTAGAATTAATTGAAAATCTTGAAGATGGCGATATCACTTTTTGCGACCATTCCACTTTTACTGATTTATGTCGTGGAGGACACATTCCAAATACAGGAATTGTTAAGGCCGTAAAAATTCTAAGTGTAGCTGGTGCTTATTGGAGAGGTGATGAAAACAACAAACAACTTACTCGTGTTTATGGAACTTCGTTTCCAAAGCAAAAAGAATTAAATGAATACCTGGAACTTTTAGAAGAAGCTAAGAAACGTGATCATAGAAAACTCGGAAAACAGTTAGAGTTATTCACTTTTTCACAAAAAGTTGGTCAAGGACTTCCGTTGTGGCTTCCTAAAGGAGCTGCTTTACGTGCTCGTTTAGAAGATTTCTTGAAAAAAGCACAACAAAAAGCTGGCTACGAAATGGTGGTAACGCCACATATTGGTCAAAAAGAATTGTATGTTACTTCTGGTCATTACGCTAAATATGGAGAAGATAGTTTTCAACCCATAAAAACACCAAAAGAAGATGAAGAATTCTTACTAAAACCAATGAATTGCCCTCATCATTGTGAGATATATAACGCAAAACCCTTCAGTTATAAAGAACTTCCAAAAAGGTACGCTGAATTTGGAACTGTATACAGATATGAGCAAAGTGGAGAATTGCATGGCCTAACAAGAGTCAGAGGTTTCACACAAGATGATGCGCATATTTTTTGCACACCAGACCAACTAGATACGGAATTTAAAGAAGTAATCGATCTTGTGCTTTATGTATTTGGTTCTTTAGGTTTTGAAAACTTTACTGCTCAGGTATCATTAAGAGACCCTGAAAACCCAGATAAATATATTGGAGAAGACCATTTGTGGGACAAAGCTGAGCAAGCCATAATAAATGCCGCAAAAGACAAAAAGTTAGATTATGTAATTGAAACTGGTGAAGCAGCTTTTTATGGCCCAAAATTAGACTTTATGGTTAAAGATGCTCTAGGTAGACAATGGCAGCTAGGAACTATTCAAGTGGATTATACACTTCCAGAACGTTTCGATTTAACATATAAAGGTAGTGATAACGAACTACATAGACCTGTAATGATACACAGAGCACCTTTTGGAAGTATGGAGCGTTTTGTTGCTATTTTACTAGAGCATACTGGCGGAAATTTCCCTTTATGGCTCATGCCAGAACAAGTTATTATTCTGTCTATTAGTGAGAAATATGAAAAATACGCCGAAAAAGTTTTAAATTTGTTAGAAAATAACGAAATTCGCGCCCTCATTGACAATAGAAATGAGACTATGGGTAAAAAGATTCGGGAAGCCGAAATGAATAAAATCCCATATATGATTATTGTTGGTGAAAATGAAGAGAACGAAAATAAAATTAGTGTTAGACAACATGGAGGAGAAAACTTAGGCATGATTAATGTAGAAGAATTCTCAGAAATTGTTGAAACAGAAATAAATAAAACATTAAAACAATTTAAAGTATAACTAAAATTTTTAAGCCATAGCAATACGTAGAAGACGAAATAGAGGTCCAGCAAGAATAATTAAAGAAGACCAACACAGAATTAATAGAAAAATCACATCGCCAGAAATTCGCTTGGTAGGTGATAATGTTGAAATAGGTGTTTACAAAACATCTCAAGCGTTAGCAATAGCAGATGAGCAAGGTTTAGATCTTGTTGAAATATCTCCAAAAGCTAACCCTCCTGTGTGTAAAGTTATGGATTACAAAAAGTTTCTTTACGAACAAAAGAAACGTGATAAGGCTTTAAAATCGAAAGCAACAAAAGTAATTGTTAAAGAAATTCGATTTGGTCCTAATACAGATGACCATGATTATGCGTTTAAAAAGAAACATGCTGAAAAGTTCTTAAAAGATGGCGCAAAGCTTAAAGCTTTTGTGTTTTTTAAAGGACGTTCAATCATATATAAAGAACAAGGTCAAATCCTATTATTGCGTTTAGCACAGGATTTAGAAGAGTTTGGAAAAGTAGAACAAATGCCGAAATTAGAAGGTAAACGAATGATTATGTTTATCGCACCTAAAAAAGGTAAATAAAAATATAAGCGAGAAATAATTAAAAAAAGGAGAAAATGCCTAAAATGAAAACAAAATCTAGTGCCAAAAAACGATTTAAAGTTACTGGTACTGGTAAAATCAAAAGAAAGCACGCTTTTAAGAGTCATATTTTGACAAAAAAATCTAAAAAGCGTAAGCTAGCTTTAACTCACAGTACATTAGTACATGAGAGCGATGAAGCAAACATTAAGCAACAATTACGTTTAAAGTAATTAGCGCTTAGGTTAAAATTATTTATAAACCATGGAGTTAGGCTTTTACAAGTTTCGATTATCGAACGCCTACTACAAAAAAATTTAAAATTATGCCAAGATCAGTAAATTCAGTAGCGAAGAGAGCCAGAAGAAAAAAGGTTCTTAAGCAAGCAAAAGGTTACTTTGGAAGACGTAAAAACGTTTGGACAGTAGCAAAAAATGCGGTTGATAAAGCGATGCAATATTCGTATAGAGACCGTAGAAACAAAAAAAGAACTTTCCGTGCATTATGGATTATGCGTATTAACGCAGGAGCTAGACAACACGGATTGTCATATTCACAATTTATGGGAAAATTAAAAGCTAACAACATCGAATTAAACCGTAAGGTTTTAGCCGATTTAGCTATGAATAACCCACAAGCTTTTAAAGCAATTGTAAATAAAGTTAAATAAGGCGTTTCGCCTATTGTATAATATATTTCGCTTATTTAAAGTCCGATTCTAACGAATCGGACTTTTTTGTTTCTATACCATTGTGAATAACTAATTTTAAAAGCAAGATTCATTTTTATTATCTTTCAGATTCATAAAATTTTCTTATAAAATGAATCGAATTCAACAATTTTTAATTGCCCTAATTTTAGTTTCTTCAACACTTTCCGCTCAAGAAAAAGATAAAAAATGGGATGTCTCGAATCCAGAAGGCGACTGGAACTGGAAAGAAGTAGCCTTAAACACCAATGAAGGTACATGGATGAACGTAGATGTTAGTCCTGATGGAAAAAAAATTGTGTTTGACCTCCTTGGAGATATTTTTATTATGAACTCCAATGGTGGAAAAGCTACGGCGTTAAGAACAGGTTTACCTTTCGAAATCCAGCCACGTTTTAGTCCTAATGGAAAAACCATATCGTTTACAAGTGATGCTGGAGGTGGCGATAATATTTGGACCATGAACTTGGATGGTAGAGATGCTAAACAAATAACCAAAGAAAATTTTAGACTTCTAAATAATGCTGTCTGGACTCCAGATGGAGAATATATAGTCGCAAGAAAACATTTTTCTTCTACACGTTCGTTAGGTGCTGGAGAAATGTGGATGTATCACTTATCTGGTAAAAGTGGTATACAAATAACAAAACGAAAAAATGACCAACAGGATGTAAACGAACCTAACATCTCCAAAGATGGACGTTATATGTATTATAGCGAAGATGTATACCCTGGAGGATTCTTTCAATATAATAAAGACCCAAACAGTCAAATCTATGTGATAAATCGTTATGATTTTGAAACAGGTAAAACCGAAAGAATTACTGGAGGTCCAGGAGGAGCTGCAAGACCACAAATATCTAATGATGGAAAAAAACTAGCCTTTGTAAAGCGTGTACGCACAAAAACAGTGCTATATATTCATGACTTAGAAACTGGTGAAGAATGGCCAATTTTTGATGGATTAAATAAAGATCAACAAGAGGCTTGGGCGATTTTTGGTGTGTATAGCAATTATAGTTGGACACCCAATGATGATAGCATTGTATTTTGGTCTGGAGGAAAGATAAATAAAGTAAATGTGAATACGCTTCAAGTAACTAATATTCCTTTTGAAGCTAACACAAAAATAAAAATTGCTCAAGCAGTAGAGTTTGATACACCTGTTGCACCAGATTCTTTTAATGCAAAAGTAATAAGAGATGTAAAAACATCACCTGATGGTAAAAATATTGTGTTTAACGCTTTAGGCTATATATACACCATGAAATTACCTAATGGTAAACCAAAACGTTTAACACAAGGAACAGATTTTGAGTTTGAACCTTCTTATTCTGCTGATGGTTCTCAAATAGTTTATGTGACTTGGAACGATGAAAATTTAGGAAGCATTTATTCAATTTCTTCAAACGGAAGCACACCTAAAAAACTAAACTCTGAAAAGGGAATATATAGAAACCCTTCATATTCAAACAACGGTTCAAAAATTGTTTATAGAAAAGAAGGTGGCAATGGCGATCAAGGCAGAAAGTTCGCAAAAAAAACAGGACTATATGTTATGAATGCGGATGGCTCCTACAATAAGTTCTTAACACGTCAAGGAGATTATCCTATGTTCTCTCAAAATGACAAAAGGATAATTTTTCAAAATGGAGGTACCTTTGGTGGTGCTTTAACCAAACAATTAAAGAGTGTAGATTTAAATGGAAACGATGAAAGAACACACATAACATCTAAAAATGGAAATAGATTATTACCAAGTCCAGATGGAAAATGGGTAGCATTTATTCATTTATTTAAAGTGTATATGGCACCAATGCCTCAAGCTGGAAAATCAATTGATTTATCTGATAAAACCAATTTTGTTCCAGTCACTCAATTAACAAAAGATGCTGGAATAAATCTACATTGGTCAAATGATAGTAAAACTATTCATTGGACTTTAGGTAATGAGTACTACTCTGCTCCTGCTTCATTAGACACTAAATTGGTTACAAAACCGAAAGTGACCATAAATCTTGAAGTAGAAACAGATAAACCTAGTGGAAGAATTGTCTTTAAAAATGCTCGAATTATTACCATGGAAGGTGATAAAGTTATTGAAAATGGAACCATTGTCATTAACCAAAATAAAATTGAAGCTATAGGAACTGCTTCCGAGGTTTCAATTCCATCAAATGCTAAAGTTTATGATGTTTCTGGAAAAACCATTATGCCAGGAATTGTTGATGCACATGCACATATAGGAGGTTTTCGTGATGGTTTAACAACTCAAAAACATTGGCAGTTTTATGCAAACTTAGCTTTCGGTGTTACAACTGCTCACGACCCATCGGCAAATACGCAAGCTGTTTTTGCTCTTTCTGAATTACAAAAGAATGGAACTTTAGTTGGACCAAGGTTATATTCAACAGGACACATATTATATGGAGCTGAAGGCGATTTTAAAGCAGTTATTAATAGTCTTGATGATGCACGTTCTTCAATAAAGCGTACAAAAGCATTTGGAGCATTATCAGTAAAAAGCTATAATCAACCACGTCGCGAACAGCGTCAGCAAGTATTACAAGCTGCACGCGAAGAAGGCATTTTTGTTGTGCCAGAAGGAGGTTCCACATTTTATCATAACATGACAATGATTATGGATGGTCATACTGGAGTTGAACACAATATTCCAATTGCTCCAGTTTATAAAGACGTTATGACGCTTTGGGGAAATAGTAATACTGGCTACACTCCTACTCTTGTTGTAAATTATGCAGGAATGAGTGGTGAATACTATTGGTATCAAAACACCAATGTTTGGGAAAATGAAAAGTTACTTAAATACTTTCCTCGTGGAATTATAGATTCAAGATCGCGACATCGTACTATGGTTCCACAAGAAGAATACGATAACGGTTATATTCAAACATCTAAAACAGCAAAAGCATTAACTGATGTTGGAGTGAAAGTTAATTTAGGAGCTCACGGACAGTTACAAGGTTTAGCAGCACATTGGGAATTATGGATGTTTCAACAAGGAGGTATGACCAACATGGAAGCTCTTAGAGCTGCAACATTAAATGGTGCAGAATATATTGGTGCTGGAAATGATATTGGATCTCTTGAAGTTGGCAAACTTGCTGATTTAATTGTACTAGACAAAAATCCCTTAGAAAATATCAGAAATACGGAGAGTGTTATCTACACCATGATTAATGGTCGTTTATATGACACGGAAACCATGAACGAAATTGGGAATCATGAAAGTGCAAGAGGTAAATTCTATTGGGAGAACAATAAATATAATGCGGCTTTCCCTTGGCATGAAGAAAGTCAAAGCTTCACAAGAGAAACATGTGGCTGTATCATAGGAACTCATTAAGATAAGTTATATACTAATAAAAAAGCCAACTCTATTGAATTGGCTTTTTTTTAAAGTTGCTTTTAGTTTATCTATTGTTTACAGGGCAAGTAATTCAATATTTTTAGTTACTAAAAAGCTTTAATATAAGATTATCTTAAATCTTAATAATTTATTCATTAAAAGGCTGAGCTCCATGCTCACTATTTTTTGGTATTATATCCTCTCCATCCTTTGGGATGATGCTAGAGCCATCCTTTGGGATAATACTAGAACCATCTTTTGGAATAATGCTAGAGCCATCCTTTGGGATGATACTTGAACCATCCTTCGGAATTATACTACTTCCATCCTTTGGTATGATGCTCGAACCATCTTTAGGAATAATGCTACTTCCATCCTTTGGAATAATACTTGAACCATCTTTAGGAATTATGCTACTTCCATCCTTCGGGATGATACTCGAACCATCTTTAGGAATTATGCTACTTCCATCCTTCGGGATAATGCTTGAACCATCTTTGGGAATAATGCTACTTCCATCCTTTGGGATAATACTTGAACCATCTTTGGGAATGATACTACTTCCATCCTTTGGGATAATACTTGAACCATCTTTGGGAATAATGCTACTTCCATCCTTTGGGATGATACTTGAACCATCTTTTGAATGTATTTTGTCAGAATTTTCGTTACTTGCCATGACGCAGTTTTTAAGTTATTTATTCCCTATATTAGTGAAAAAATGTAACTTTAGCAAGTAAAATCACCCATTTGCGCTTAACCGACTTCGCTAATTAACTAAGAATGAACCTAAAAGGTTTTATTAAAGAGTGCCATAAAAAGGAAGTATTTAAAATGCTTTCTATTTATATCGTATCAAGTTGGGTTATTTTGCAGGTTTTAGCACTAGTAGCTTCTCCACTTGGGCTTCCTGAAAAAACAGTAACCTATCTCATTATCATTTTGTTAATTGGTTTTCCTATTTACATATATTATGTGTGGAAATTTAGGTTACTTAAGTACGAAATACAACAAACAGAAGACCCAACAACTCCTTATAATAAAAGTGCATTTCAAAAAATGTACTTCTCATCTTTATTTGTTGTTGGTTTACTTTCCGGAATAGCCATTACATTAATTATTAAAAACAACTTTGGAAAGGATTTTTCTCTGGAAGAACTTAAAGGAAATGATAAAATTGCAGTTTTAGATTTTGAAAATACAACAGGTGACAAAGAGTTGGATAATGTTGGTAGAATTGCTGCTAGATACATCAGTCATGGAATTACAGAAAACGAGGTTGGTCAAGTCATATCCACTAAAATTGTTAACGATTATTCAAATGTTATTAAATCAAAAGCTGGAACAGCAATAGACCTCAATAACCTCTTAAAAAACTATTTAAAACCTGGTAAGGTAATTGAAGGTGCTTTCTACATGCAAAATGATACACTTTTACTTCAAGGCTCCATTAAAAATGGGCTAGTAGATAAGACTTTAATCTCTTTTGAAACTATTAAATGCAACCCAAATGCTCCATTAGATTGTGCCAGACAACTAAAACAAGATATATTAGGCTATCTATCTACTGAAGATAGGCAAGATGAATCTGGTTATATTAATAAAAATGACGAAAAGGTTTCATATTATGAAGAAAACCCTCCAAGTTACGAAGCTTACGAATACTTAACAAATGCGCTAGCAAATTTAGATAATGATGATGTACACATCAGTCTCTTAAATAAAGCCATTGAAAAAGACCCTAATTTTTTTGAGCCTAAAGTTCATAGAATTTCTCATTATTATAACAAAGGACAATTCAAAATTGCAGATTCCTTAAGAAAACTAATCGATGTTAACTCATCAATGAATAAAAGACAAAAAAGCCATTTACTTTTTCATGAATCAATAATTAATGGCAAAAATGATAGGGCTTATAGAGCACAAAAGGAAGAATATAAACATGCTAGTCTAGATTTAGCTACCAATATGACCACTATGACAATAGCATTGCAATATGTTAATCGTCCTGAAGATATTAAAGCCATTTATGATGAAATTCCAATGGATGATATGGTTTTAGAAGATTGCTCTCGTTGTGGATTCAGGTATTATCTTAAAGGTCTTGCGGATGTTGAGCTTGGTAATTACCAAGACGTTATTGAAACACTTGTCCCAATTACTAATATTATAGAATACAATTATCTGAAACGACCTTTAATTAGTGCTTATGTAAAGTCTGAGCAAATTATCGAGCTTGATAAGTACTTGTCTGATTATGCATTAACAGCTTCAAACAAAGACATGGACTATTTAAATGTTTTTACTGGAATACAATTTTTAAATGCCAATAAAACTGATGAAGCAAATAAATATTTCAATAAAGTAATTACAGATAATAATTCAACTACTACTAATCCTGATATTGTAAAAGCTTACTATTACAAAGGTGATTATGTTAATGCTGAAAACATTTACAGTGAACTCCATCAAACTGAACCAAGTAATATTGAATACTTAACTTCCCTTGCAATATGCTATTTTAACAATGGTAAATTTGAAGAGGCAAAATCTCAAGTAGAAAAGCTGGATGGTTTACGAACCGATTATCAATTTGGTGCAGTAGATTATGGTTGGGCACAATATTATGCTTCAATTGGTGATAAAGACAAAGCTATAGAATTTCTTCAAAAATCTGTTGCACAAGGTTACAATTATACACCTGCAACCTTCCAACATGATTATCACTTTAAAAACTTAAGAGATACTCCCGAATTTAACAATCGTATTTTGAACTACTGGAAAAACAAAACACTATGATAAAATTCTTACAAGTAGCAGATTCTACAAATATTAAAGAGTTAACTAAAAAAATAGATGTACTTACTAAACAGATTGAAGAACTTGAAAAAGGGCAATCATTCTGGGAAAATGTAATAGGAACTCTAGATGCTGTTATTTGGCCATTAGCTCTAATTACATTTCTTTATTTATTCAAATCGCAGATTAGAGGGTTAATGGACCGATTCAAATCTCTCAAAATAAGTCAATCAGGAATTGAAGCAGAAGTTGATAGTTTAATTAATGATAACGCAATGGATATTGGAATGGCTAGCTCAGATACTTTGTTAATAGATAAAGGTAGTATAATTCCTAAAGATGGTTCTAGTATAATTCCTAAAGATGGTTCGAGCATCATCCCAAAAGATGGTTCGAGTATCATCCCAAAGGGCAGTGAAACAAAAGCTCCGATAAAAAGTTATGCTGAATCTCCTTATCAAGAACTTTTAGAACTAAAAGAAGTCATAAATCAAAAACTAAAAGGAATCGCTAGTCAGAACGGAATTAATATTTCCACATCTTCAAATTTTACTTTAGTCAGTATTTTAAAAGAGAATGGAAAAATTAGTAGTGACACTTCACATAAACTAAAAAAAATAATTGAATTGAATAATAAGGCGCTGAATGCACCTAAGATTACTCATGAACAAGTCTCAAAAATTAAAAGAATATACAATAACATATCATTCTAATATATGAGGAATCTTGATAATGCCTATGCTCTTATTATTGGTGTAGATAATGCACAAAAAACTACACAAGTGCTTAGAGATGCTCAAGCAATTTATGATGTACTTACCAATCAAGAACTTTGCGGTTATAAAAAAGAGAACATCACGCTTCTGCTAGATAAGGAAGCTACTACCGAAAGTATTAACTCTGCTATAAATTCTTACATCGATAAAATCGACGAAAATTCCTCATTCCTTTTGTTTTATTCTGGGCATGGTGGTTATCACGAAGGTCGTTCGTACTTATTGCCTTATGGTGCAACAAGTGAAAGCTTAATTTTAGGAGAACAATTAAGAGAGAAATTAAGCCAAATGAAGTCAAAACGAATGATAATAATGTTCGATTGCTGTCATTCAGCTGGCTTTTTTGATGGAAAAGATGATATCATTTCTCAAACTGTTTCAAATAACGTCTCACAAAATGCACTTCCAAAAACTGAAGATTTAGAAGGTATCGCTCAAGAAATAGATGATGAGCAAGGCATGGTGATTTTAGCATCTTCTCAAGCAGAAGAGCTTTCTTGGGGAGATAACAATGATGACTACAGCGTATTAACAACTGCATTCATTGAAGCATTAAACGCTAAGCACAAACATTTTTTTGCAGATGAATACATTAGAATGGTTGAAACCGTAAACTATGTATTTGTAAGAATTCCAGAGCTAATAAAAATCCTTAAAGAAAGAAGTGATATTGTAAAAGATCAAACACCTTACGCTAACCTTCAAATGAATAGCGATTTTGTTATTAGCTATATTCCTAAGCAGTTTAAAGAAAATATTGTTACAAATAAGTTTAAAATAACCACTCCGCTAACCGATTCGGTAGTTTCTAAAAGTAATACTATTGAGCCTTGGGAAAGAGAAGAAGGTAACAATCTATTATTATTCCTTCATGGCTTTTCTGGTGAATCAAAAGGCACTTTCGGTAACATCCCAACAATGCTACAATCCGATTCTAATTTTGATGGTTGGGCAATGAAACCATTGGGTTATGCTCCTGTTGTACAACCTAAATTAGGAAAAGATATTTGGGGAGCCATACTTGATGTCGATAAAATAGCTGGCTTTTTAAAAACATCCATTAAATATAAGTTTAAAGACTACGATCGTATTGCCATTGTCGCTCACAGTTTGGGTGGATTAGTTGCACAAAAAGCAATTTTAGGATTAGATGAAGATAATCGAAATAGAATTTCACATCTTATTATGTTCGGAACACCAAGTAATGGCATTGCTCCAGAAGTCTTAGAAAAGCAATGGAACAAAAAATATAGTGAATTAAGTAGCGAAGGAAATTATATTCAGTCATTAAGAAAAGAATGGAATGAAATTTTCAATGACGCTTATCCTTTTAAATTAAAAGTAGCAGCATCAACAGAAGATGAATATGTATCACTAGAATCTTGCCACAAGCCATTCGCTCAAGAACATAGGGAGTTTGTGGATGCTAAACATTTAATGATGGTAAAACCTAAGGATGATAAAGATGATGCCTATTCTTTAATCCTAAATACATTAACTGGTAGCAAATTCTTTAACACATATACTAACAAAGAAGAAATCAATTTGGTTCTAGGGAAGTATGACAGTGTTGTAAAAGAACTTCTACCAAATAAAGATGATTTGGATAAAAGAGGTTTAACACAATTAATATTTGCTCTTGAAGGACTTGAACGTAAAGACGAAGTATATGATATTTTAAACAATCATCGTCTTAAGGATAATACAGACTTAATGGGAATTATTGGAGGAAGGCACAAACGTGATTATTTAAAGACTTTTTCATATAAGTCCTATGAAATGTCTCACAAATATTACAGCAAAGCACTTGAAATATCAGTTGAAAATGAGGTGGATTCTCAAATCTATTATCATGCGATTAATTTAGCATTTTTAAGCATAGTATCTGATCCAGAAACTGGCAGAAGTGAAATGAAAAAGTATGCTAATCAAGCATTAGAAGCAGCGAACAAATGTGATGACTCCTGGAAATATGCAACAATTGCTGAAGCTAACATGTATTTAGGAAATTTAGATACTGCAAAACAGTTTTACATAAAAGCTTCTGAAGGTATGGGAATAAGAGAAAAACTTTCAATGCATACCAATGCTTATGCTGGTTATGTGGCACTTACAAATAAAGAAAATGATGAATTCACTCAGTTTCTTAGAGAACAATTATTAGGATAATATGCTAATTTTTAAACAAAATACAATACCAAACTTAAAGTTTAAAAAAGCAGTAAAAAAACCTATACCAATAAAGTGCATTCAAATTAAAGAACCATTTACTGTAGAAACTTTAGAAGGCACAATGAAAGGCAAAAAAGGTGACTGGCTAATGGTTGGAGTTAATGGCGAAATGTACCCTTGTGATAGGTCTATTTTTGAAAATACTTACGATTTTGTGAATTAATAACTATATTAACAGTCCCTTATTAATCCTAACAAACTAAAAACACATAACATGAGTGCAGAAACTATTTTTGTCAGCTACTCTAGTAAAGACAGGCCATTCGCTTTAGGGCTTGTTAAAGAATTACAAGAATTGGGTGCTAATGTCTGGATAGATCAGTTGGGTATTGGCCTTGGTGATGATTGGGATGATGCTATAGAAGAAGCATTGGAGAAATCTGAAACCTTTATGATTATTTTATCTCCAACCTCTGTGGAATCCCGAAACGTAAAAGATGAAGTAAACATTGCCATAAACTCCAAAAAGAAATTGGTACCAATCCTTATTAAACAATGTGAATTACCAATGCGTTTGCAACGCAGACAATACGCTGATTTAGCAAATAATCCTGATAAGGCTATACATGATATACTGTCTTTTTTAGGACTACAAGAAAAAGCAGCTGCTAATCTCAAAAAAATATTAAGTCTAATTGGAGTTTCAGAAGCACCTAAAAAATTTGTTCAGAAAGTAACGGATGAATCATCGGGAACTGATATAGAAACTGAAGTACATGCCCAAGATTTATTGGTTTCAGATTCAGAGATAGATAGAGCAATTTCTATGCATAAAAAAGGTATAAAGAAAAACTGGCAAATGACAGTTATAACAGCTGTAATTAGTGTTGTTCTTTCAGTAATTGTGTATATTCTAAAAGATTCAGAATTCTTAACGTTAGATCCTATTTATGCAATTGCTGGATGCTTATCTATTAATTTATTATCTGTTAGACTTTATGGAACAATGCGTAAACGACTACGTAATATCGATCTAATTGAATTGTTAAAGTTAAAACGTGAGCGTTTAACAAGGGTAGTTAATAAACTATCCAATAAAGAAATTGAAGATTTTAATAACGAATTCTATAACTACATTACTATATAAAACCATTAATATGAAACGAATTGATGAAAAAATAAAAGAAATTGAAAAAAAGGATAGAACCAATAGAGGTCTATTTTATGGTATTATAGTATTAATAATTGCTTTTTTGGCTTATGCAAGTACCACACAAAAAAAACTTGATGAGCAAGCTGAACATATTCTAAAACAAAGAGATAGTTTATTGATATCCAATTCAGCATTAACCAAAACAAAAGATAGCTTACTAAATACAAGGAAGAGCTTGCAAATGAGTATGACTGAAAGTGAGTTTTGGAATGAAACCTTAAAAATTTATCAAGAAACCGGAAAAGTATCTCCTTTCTTTGACTACATCACTTATGGAGCAGATATTGCAAGAAAATCTGAAAACATTGAAGAAGCATTAAAGAAAATATCAAATGAAGGCTCAAAAGGCTTTGTTTATGTTGGACACAAACTCAATGATGAGAAAATGTCAGGTGATAAAATTGTAAAAGTCATCTACAGATCTGATGGTACAGATTTTAATTTTGACTCCAAGCCCAAGGTTGGAGATATAGTTCAATTAACCATTAATTCTCGTTTACTTTATTCATCTGCAACAAATGCTACTAAAAACCCTAAACCTTCACACATTGGTTCATGGCAAATTGGATTACCAGCTTTTGTAATGGACGTAATTGATCAACCTGGAGATGTTGTTGTTTTAAAACTCTCCTATTTTAAATTATAATAAAATAATTCTAACCATTTAATTTATCAATCCTACAAATGGATTATTTTGTAATCTGCCTTGTGGCATTTTTAACCTCAATCCTAACTTTTTTTTCTGGCTTCGGACTAGGCACTATTTTAATGCCAGTTTTTGCATTGTTTTTCCCAATAGAATTAGCCATTGCACTAACAGGTGTCGTTCATTTTTTTAATAATATTTTTAAATTGATTCTTGTTGGCAATAAAGCCAATAAAAGTGTGTTAATACGATTCGGTGTTCCAGCAATTATTGCAGCATTTATTGGTGCTTGGATGCTTTTAAATATCACAGATTTACCTTCAATATATACTTACACTATTGGCGAAAGGTTATTTGAGATTACTCCTGTAAAATTAATCATAGCCATTATACTAATTGTGTTTTCAATAATTGAGTTATTACCTTTTTTCGATAAGCTACAATTCAACAAAAAACAATTGCCTTTTGGTGGTTTTTTAAGTGGTTTTTTTGGAGGGCTTTCTGGTCATCAAGGTGCATTAAGGACGGCGTTTTTAATAAAAGCTGGATTAACCAAAGAAGCCTTCATTGGTACTGCAGTTGTAATCTCTTGCTTGGTTGATTTTACGAGAATTTCAATGTATTCAACAAGAATGCTGGAATCTGGTTTATATGAAAATATTCCATTAATTATTAGTGCAACACTTGCAGCCATTGTCGGAGCATTTGTTGGTCATAAATTATTAAAGAAAGTAACTTTGAAATTTATTCAGAAATTTGTGGCAGCATTCCTAATCATCGTCTCGATTGCATTAGGAATTGGCTTAATCTAAAATCAGGTTTTCTGTTTTTTCTTTCTGGCAGCAGGAAACAATACATTGTTCAAAATAAGCCTATATCCTGGTGAAGTTGGATGCAAATCCAATTCAGTTTTTGGATCTCCAACTCTATGCGTGTAATCTTCAGGATCATGACCTCCATAAAATGTAAAAAATCCTTTGCCTTTTATTCCATGAATATATTTAGCCTCTCCATTGGTTTTATTTTCGCCAAGAACCAATACACTAGATTTTATTAGGTCTCTGGTAAACGATGTTGTTTGTCCCATAAATCCTTTAACCAAAGCAGTATGGTTCTGATTCAACATTGTAGGCACTGGATCCCATTTTGCCGAAAAATCCATAAGCGTAAAATAATCTGTAGTTTTAGGAATCCTTCTTTTTTGAGTCATATCAATTGATGAAAACTCATATACATTTGGACTACGTTCTAAAATATAGTCTTTAAAAGCAAATGTTTTATTATAATCAATTTTACTTTGATAATTAGCATCACTGCCATCGCCATCAAACATTGGTTCACAAATATCAACGCCTTCAGCTGAAAGTGCAATATCAAAACTATCTGTTGCACTGCACATTGCAAACATAAATCCTCCTCCGACAACATAATCCCTTATTTTAAGCGCAACATCTAATTTTGCATCAGAAACTTTACTATAACCTAGTTTTGTTGCCAAGGTTTCTGCTGCCTTCTTTTCTTCAATATACCATGCAGCACTTCTGAAAGATCTATAGAATTTTCCATACTGACCAGTAAAATCTTCATGATGTAAATGCAACCAATCGTATAACAAAAGTCCATCGTTTAACACTTCTTCATCATAAACAGTATCATAAGGAATCTCAGCATAAGTTAGTACCATGGTAACTGCATCATCCCAAGGTTGTTTACCATAAGGTGTGTAAACAGCAATTTTTGGTGCTTTTTCCAGCACAACAGCTTCCATGTTTTTACTTGGGCTACTGATTTCTTCCAAAATTTGCTCAGCCTTTGCGTCACTAATGACTTCGAAAGAAACACCTCGAATTTGGCACTCACGTTGAACCTCATCAAAGTCAGGTAGTAAAAAAGAGCCACCACGATAATTTAACAACCATTTTACTTTTTGCTGTTTTTCAAGTGTCCAAAACGTTATTCCGTAAGCTTTTAAATGATTTTTTTGCCCTTCTGCATCCATTGGAATAAGGATATAAGATGCATAAGAGCTCACAGTTATAAATAGGCAAAATATTAAGGCAAATATCTTCTTCATACACGAAAGATACTTAAAAATATTTCCTAGTAGAAAAATTTAAGGGAATTTTAAGGTTAGAATTTTTACTTAATTGTGGTTTCTTTTCCTGATAACAAACTAGCAATAATTTTAGTGCTCGGAAATTGTTCAAGAATAATTTTAATAAATACTGTAATTGGGATTGCCATAATCAATCCTGGAATTCCCCAAAGAAAGCCCCAAAACATGAGCATCACCAAAACTGCTATCACATTAATAGAAAAAGATTTTCCCATAAATATTGGCTCCAATATTGCTCCAAATAAAACCTGTACTCCAGTAATAGTAAGAACAAAAAACACCAAAGTACTTGTTGGTTCTATCTCAACAAAAGCAAATATTGATAGTAAAATAACTGTTATAAAGGAGCCAACCATTTGAACAAAATTAATTACAAATGCGAAGAGTCCCCAAAAAATAGGAAAGCTCACATCAAAATACACGCAAGCCAAACCAGTTCCTATTCCTGTGAGCAAACTAACTAATACTTTAACTTTTATGAATGTATTTAAGTCTCTTTCAATTTTCATAAAAGCCCTTATTGAAGCATGCTTTTTCTTTAAAATCGTATTGTTGAGCAGCTTATGTACGTTTATAGATTCTGCTAACCACAATACCGAAAAGAAAGCAGTCATTAAAATAGTAGTTAAAAATTTTCTTAGAAATCCAATTGTAGAACCAATGTTTTCTTTTTGAAAAAATTGAACAAGAATATTATTGTTTTCTTGAAAGGTAAAACCAAAATTTTCCTCTAGATATAACTTGGCATCGTTTAGTTTTATTTCTGCTTTAGAGAAAAAATCTGCTTCTGATGCCATGATTTGTTTACTAGACAATTGTATGAGCTCTACTCCTATTTTCAATCCTCCTATTATAAGTAAAATCACAATAATAATACTGATGAGTTTTGGCACTTTTTTCTTTCCTAGCCAACGCATCAAAGGTAGAAATAGTAATGCTATGAACATTGAAAACACTAATGGAATGAATATAAAAGACAGTATTTTAAGCAAATAAAACACTAATGGAACAACAATTATGAGAAGTAAAATATTAGTGGTTCGTCTTTGTTCTAGCATGAGGCAATTTTTTAAGAACTGATTTTAGAATAGTTTAAAATGGCACGTCATTATCCTCATCTGGAGTATCGAACGCATCATTAGGATTTTGTCTGAAATTATCTGGCTTGAAAGTATCATCATTGGCAGCAGCATTCATTTTACTATGGAATTCATTACCAAATGGTGTATCAAAATCATCCAAATTATCAAATTTACCTAAATGACCAATAAACTTCAACCTGATATTATCCAATCCACCATTTCTGTGTTTTGCTACAATAAATTCTGCTTGTCCTTCGGTTGGAGTACGCTCTTCATCATCCCATTCATCAATCTTATAATATTCTGGTCTGTAAATAAATGATACGATATCTGCATCTTGTTCAATCGCTCCAGATTCACGTAAATCTGATAGTAGAGGTCGCTTACTTCCTCCACGTGTTTCAACAGCGCGAGATAACTGCGATAATGCAATTACAGGAATACTTAGCTCTTTTGCCAAAGCTTTAAGGTTTCGAGAAATCATCGATATTTCTTGTTCTCTGTTCCCTCCTTTTTGTCCTCCACCAGCTGTCATTAATTGTAAATAATCTACCACAATTAGTTTGATACCATGTTGCGACGATAAACGCCTTGCTTTTGCACGAAGGTCAAAAATGGATAGTGATGGTGTATCGTCAATAAATAATGGAGCTTTTTCAAGGCTTTTTACTTTAACGTTAAGCTGTTCCCATTCATGTTTTTCTAATCGTCCTGTTCTTAATTTTTCAGAGGACAAACCAGTTTCTGATGAAATTAATCTAGTAATTAACTGAACAGATGCCATCTCCAGTGAAAAGAATGCAACTGGGATATTTTGGTTTACTGCGATATTTCTTGCCATAGACAAGGTTAACGCTGTTTTTCCCATACCAGGACGAGCAGCAACAATAATTAAATCGCTTTCTTGCCAACCAGAAGTTAATTTGTCCAACTTGTTAAAACCAGACGGAATTCCGCTTAACCCTTCTTTGTTAGAAATTTCTTCAATCTTTTTCTTGGCTTGAATAACCAATTCTTGAGCAGTTTCAGAGGATTTTTTAATATTTCCTTGAGTTACTTCATATAATTTTGATTCGGCCTTATCCAATAAATCAAAAACATCTTTTGTTTCATCGTAAGAATCTTCAATAATTTCGTTAGAAATTTTTATCAAGCTTCGTTGAATGAATTTCTGCAAAATAATACGAGCATGAAACTCAATATGTGCAGATGAAGATACCTTTTGAGTTAAAGAGATTAAATAAAAATCACCACCAACTTGATCTAATCGTTGATCCTTTTTTAATTGACTTGAAACTGTAAGTAAATCAATAGGCTCACTATTTTCAAAAAGTTTGAATATTGCTTCAAATATAAATTGATGAGCTTCTTTATAAAATGCTTCAGGGCTTAAAATATCAATAACTTCATCCACACCTTTTTTGTCAATCATCATTGCTCCAAGCACAACTTCTTCTAGATCTAGAGCTTGAGGAGGAATTTTACCTCTTTCTAAACTTATAATGGTACTTCTATCTACTTTGAGTCCTTTTACTGGGTTAGGTTGTTTCATTTACTATATAAGACTTCATTAGTAAGTCTATTGGATTAATTTAGTTAGTTGACTAGTGGATTTTCAAGACAACGAATGTAACTAAAATGTTAAGATTTTCGACTCCTTTAAGATACGACATTGTTAACCGGAAGTCAACATTTTAACTGTTAATAAGTTGCAAAAATTGTTAATAGCCATAAAAAATTCCGAAGTTATTAGCTTCGGAATTTCAGACCTTTTGAATTTAAAAGGTTTAGTCTTTATAAACTCCCATTTCTGAATACTTATCCATACGTTGTTTAACCAATTCTTTTGGTGATAAGTTCTTGAATTCGTCATAAGCTTTTACTATCGAGTCTCGAACAGTTAAAAATGTTTTTTCTCTGTCTTTATGAGCTCCTCCAATTGGTTCTTTTACAATCTCGTCGACCAATTTCATTTTTTTCATGTCTTTTGCAGTAAGCTTTAAAGCTTCAGCTGCTTGCTCCTTAAACTCCCAACTACGCCACAAAATAGAACTACAAGATTCTGGTGAGATTACTGAGTACCAAGTATTTTCTAACATAAGTACTTTATCTCCAACACCAATACCTAGTGCTCCACCTGAAGCTCCTTCACCAATTATTACAGTGATTATTGGAACTTTCAGTCTTGTCATCTCAAGGATGTTTCTTGCAATCGCTTCTCCTTGCCCTCGTTCTTCAGCTTCCAATCCTGGATATGCTCCTGGAGTATCAATTAGTGTTACTACTGGAATGCCAAATTTTTCAGCTGTTTTCATTAAGCGTAATGCTTTACGATAACCTTCAGGGTTTGCCATTCCAAAATTTCTATACTGCCTTGTTTTGGTATTGTAACCTTTTTGTTGACCAATAAACATATAGCTTTGGTCTCCTATTTTCCCAAGGCCACCAATCATAGCCTTATCATCCTTAAAATTACGGTCACCATGTAACTCTAAAAATGAATCTCCGAAAATTGCTTTTATATAGTCTAGTGTATAAGGTCTATCTGGATGACGTGACATTTGTACACGTTGCCAAGGAGTCAGGTTTTTATAAATATCTTTTTTAGCTTGAGCTAATTTTTTTTCAATTTGATTGCAGGTTTCTGTGACATCAACATCACTTTCCTCACCTATGAGCTGGCATTTTTGAAGTTGTTCTTCCAGTTCTTTAATTGGTAACTCAAATTCTAAGTACTCCATAGAAAATAAGATTAGTTTTAGTTAGTGCACAAAATTACACTTTTTTTCGTTTTGAGATTAGATTAACCAATATTATTGTTTAACGCTTGGCATTATATAAAAGGTATATAGCTAAAATACCAAAAACAATATTAGGAAACCACACAGCAACAGCTGGTGAAAAATTTGATTGTTCTGCCATAACGCCAAATACTTTATCAAAAAACACATAAATCATTGCGATAAACACACCAAGAGCAAGATTGAATCCCATTCCTCCTCTTCGCTTTATTGATGATACTGCCACAGCAATTATGGTTAATATAAAAACAGAAACTGGTAAGCTCCATTTTTTATATTGAACAACTTTGTAACGTCCAATGTTAGATGAACCTCGCGCTTCTTCTTTCTTAATAAATTTTGCCAATTCTGAATAACTTAAAATTTCGGCTGCATATTTTGGAGGCGTAAGGTCTTCTAATTCAAAAGTGAATAGTGTGTCTTTTCTTCTAAGGGTTTCTATAATATCATTCGTTTCACCTATTATGCGTTTTGAATAATTTATAAGCCTATAAGTTGAATCCTTAACAACAAAGGAAATTCTATCTGCCTTAATTTTATACTTCAATTCGTTTCCTTCAAAATGTTCTAAAGAAAAATCTCTTCCAGTATTAGTTCTTGTATCAAAATTGCTAACATATATATAATCATTCTCATTAATTTGCCTAAATAAGTTGTGAGTGTCCTTATCTTTCTTACCACCTTTAAGATATTTGTAGGTGAACTCATTAAACCCTTTACTAGCCTTTGGTGTTAAGTACATTCCTAGCAACAAAGAAAATCCTGCAACAATAAATCCACCAATAAAGTAAGGTCTTAAAAACCTCCAAAAAGAAACTCCAGAACTTAAAAATGCAATGACCTCAGTATTATTGGCAAGCTTTGATGTAAACCAAATCACCGACAAAAACAAAAACAATGGAAAGAGTAGGTTAGCAAAGTAAATTGAAAAATCCAGATAATATTGGGCAACTTCACCAAAAGGGACTTGATTCGCTAAAATCTTGTCAATTTTTTCTGCAAGGTTTACTGTTATTGCTATTGGAATAAACAGCAAAATCATTAACAAAAATGTTATTAAGTATCGCTTTAATATGTACCAGTCAAGTATTTTCACTTAATTACAAACGTTTATCCATTTGTTTTGCCATTTTATCTTTCCACTCTCTAAAATCTCCTGCTAATATATGTTTTCTTGCTTCACGTACCAACCATAAATAAAAGCCTAGATTATGTATAGTAGCTATTTGCGCTCCTAGTCTTTCGTTTACACTAAAAAGATGTTTTAAATAGGCTTTTGTATAGTCTGTATCTACAAATGTAATTCCCATTTCATCTACAGGAGAGAAATCATCTTCCCATTTTTTGTTTTTAATGTTAATGGTACCATGTGCAGTAAATAACATGCCATTTCTTGCGTTACGTGTTGGCATAACACAATCAAACATATCTACACCTAAAGCAATATTCTCTAAAATATTTATTGGTGTACCAACTCCCATTAAATAACGTGGTTTATCTTCTGGAAGTATACTGCAAACAACATCTGTCATAGCATACATTTCTTCTGCTGGTTCTCCAACAGATAAGCCTCCAATTGCATTACCTACTGCTCCAGCACTCGCAATATATTCAGCAGATTGCTGTCGCAAATCTTTATAAGTACTTCCTTGAACTATTGGAAAAAATGCTTGACTATAATCATATTTATAAGGAACTTTTTCAAGATGATTAATACATCTATCTAACCAACGATGTGTCATGTGCATTGACCTCTTAGCATAATTATAATCGCAAGGATAAGGTGTGCATTCATCAAATGCCATAATAATATCAGCACCAATGGTGCGTTGAATTTCCATGACATTTTCAGGTGTAAATGTGTGGTAACTTCCGTCAATATGACTTTTAAATTTTACACCTTCTTCTTTAATTTTTCTATTGGCAGATAAAGAATATACTTGATAGCCTCCTGAATCCGTTAAAATGTTTCTATCCCAATTCATAAACTTATGCAAACCACCTGCTTTCTCAAGAATTGCAGTTTGAGGTCTTAGATATAAATGGTATGTGTTTCCAAGAATGATATCAGGATTAATATCATTTTTTAATTCACGTTGATGAACACCTTTAACCGAAGCCACAGTCCCAACAGGCATAAATATTGGAGTTTCAATCACGCCATGATCAGTTGTTATAGTTGCTGCTCTAGCTTTGCTTTGAGAATCTTTTCCTTCTAATTTAAAAATCATTCACTAAAATTATCAACGAGCAAAGATAATTAACTCAAATTTCTAACAGAGAGAATTGTAATTAAATTAACTTATTAACAATACTAAAAGCTTTTTAACAATGCAGCAAATTTGCTTTTATAAGACTCTCTAAAAACCTATTTTTGCGCCTTAAAAAGCAACTTACTTCACATGCCAAACACACAACAATTAGAGGACTTAACAACACAAGTTCGAAGAGATATTTTAAGAATGGTACACAAGGTAAATTCTGGTCATCCAGGAGGTTCTCTTGGTTGTGCCGAATTTTTTGTAGCACTTTATAATGAAATCATGGACAGACATGATGGTTTTGATATGGACGGAATTGGCGAAGACCTTTTCTTCTTATCAAATGGTCATATTTCACCTGTTTATTATAGTACTCTAGCTAGATCAGGTTATTTCTCAGTTGATGAATTAAATACCTTCAGACTTATAAATTCGAGATTACAAGGTCATCCAACAACTCATGAAGGGTTGCCAGGAATTAGAATTGCTTCTGGTTCTTTAGGACAAGGCATGTCAGTTGCTATTGGTGCTGCTCAAGCCAAAAAATTGAATAGCGATAATCATTTAGTCTATAGTTTACATGGTGATGGCGAGTTACAAGAAGGGCAAAATTGGGAAGCAATTATGTATGCTTCGGCTAAGAAGGTTGATAATCTAATTTCTACAGTCGATTTAAACGGTAAACAAATTGATGGTGCAACTGATGATGTTTTAGCTATGGGAGATTTAAAGGCAAAATTTGAAGCTTTTGATTGGATTGTTGTTGAAATTAAAGATGGTAATAATATTGAAGCTATTTTAAAAGGAATGGCTGAAGCTAAATCAAAAACTGGACAAGGGAAACCAGTTTGTGTACTCCTTGAAACTATGATGGGCAATGGTGTAGATTTTATGATGCATACTCATGCATGGCATGGTAAAGCACCTAACGACGAACAATTAGAAAGTGCATTAAATCAAAATCCAGAAACATTAGGTGATTACTAATTCAATAAATTCGAAAATGAAAACTTATACATATACAGAAAAAAAGGATACACGCTCTGGTTTTGGAGCTGGTTTAGCTGAATTAGGAAGAACTAATCCTAATGTAGTTGCATTATGTGCCGATTTAGTTGGTTCGCTTAAAATGAATCAATTTATAGATGAAAACCCTGAACGCTTTTTTCAAGTTGGGATTGCTGAAGCAAATATGATGGGAATTGCTGCTGGATTAACCATTGGTGGGAAAATACCATTTACAGGAACGTTTGCAAATTTTTCAACAGGTCGCGTTTATGATCAAATTAGACAATCCATTGCTTATTCGGGGAAGAATGTAAAAATTTGTGCTTCACATGCTGGTTTAACACTAGGTGAAGATGGTGCAACTCACCAAATTCTTGAAGATATTGGGTTAATGAAAATGCTACCTGGAATGGTAGTTATTAATCCATGTGATTATAATCAAACAAAAGCAGCTACTATTGCAATTGCTGAACATAATGGTCCTGTTTATTTAAGGTTTGGTAGACCATCTGTACCAATTTTTACTCCTGAAGATCAAAAATTTGAAATAGGTAAAGCAATAAAAATGACTGAAGGTAATGATGTGACTATTGTTGCTACAGGGCATTTAGTTTGGGAAGCACTTGAAGCTTCAAAAGCACTGCAAGAAGAAGATATCTCTGCTGAAGTGATTAATATTCATACTATAAAACCTCTTGATGAAGACGCTATTTTGGCTTCGATTGCAAAAACAGGATGCATTGTTACTGCAGAAGAACATAACCATCTTGGAGGTTTAGGAGAAAGTGTATCTAGAGTGTTAGCACTTAACAATCCAGCACCTCAAGAATTTGTTGCAACTAACGATACCTTTGGAGAATCTGGAACTCCAGCTCAACTTATGGAGAAATATGAGCTTAATAGTGATGCAATTATCAGAAAAGCAAAAGCTGTAATCGCAAGAAAATAATTGACAAATTACATTTTATATGAGGTTCTTTTATTGATTTAAAAGAACCTTTTTTTATAAATAAACATTCTCGCCAAAAAATAATTCTCATTTGGCAACGTTTTTGATACATAACATTCAAATCTAAAAACGAAAACAATTATGAGAAAACTAATTTTATTAGTAGCGCTAACAACCACTTGCTCCTTAGCATTTGCACAAGCTGGTCCTTCTTTTGGAATCAAAGGAGGCCTTAATTACAATGCAAATGGTAATTATTTTGAATCAATTGAAGAAAACGTTGAAGATCCTACCAGAAATATTGGCTATCACATAGGTCTTTTTGGTAAAATTGGCAACAGATTATACTTCAGACCAGAATTGGTTTACACATCTACAAAAAGTGATTATGACAGTGGTGACTTTGATATGAAAAAAATTGATGCTCCATTATTAGTTGGTGTAAAAGTACTTGGTCCTTTAAGTGTATTTGGAGGTCCATCTATACAGTATATCTTAGATAGTGAATTTGATGGTGTCTCTATCGATAATGTTGAAAATGAATTTACTGTTGGTCTTAATTTTGGAGCAGCCATAAATTTTGACAACTTCGGAATTGACCTAAGATATGAAAGAGGTTTAAATGATAATGAAGCAACATTTTTAGATAATAATGGTGTTAATCTTAACGACAGAATCGATACTCGACCTGATCAATTAATACTCAGTTTATCTGTAGCATTTTAGTTATAAAAAAAAAGCCGCTTTAAAAGCGGCTTTTTTTAATCTTCATTATAATTAATGGTTATATCTTCTTCCAAATAGTCATCTATATTATTGCCATTTGAGTCAACAATTTTAACTGTTTTTATAGTTATTATTCCATCTTCCTCAGTTCTTTCAATTTCATATTCTCCATCTGCCAAAGTTGGTTCTTCCTGTCCCATATTAGTATCAACAGTATATTCATTTGGCAATAACTCATCAATTGTTAAAACACCATCGTTATCATCATCATTATCTATAAAATTGAATAAACCGTCATCATCAGTATCTTCATCATTAATATCAAAATCTCCATCAGAATTTTCGGCAAAACTTGGAATTCCATCTAAATCATGATCATTAATTTCAGTTTGCAATAAATCGAATTTAAAAATTAAGCATTTATAAGGACCTATACCTAATGTACCAGCAGAATAATAGGCTAATCCAGATGGTAAAAACATAGCACCAACTCCAGCATTACTATAGCTTACTGTTCCATCGCCATTAATTATATAAGATTCAGCAACATTAAACTCAGGAATTACTCTGGACCAACCAGGAATTACTCCTGTCAAATCAAAATCTTCAGGACTTACAGTACCTTCAAAAACCTCGCCATCTTCAACTAAGCTGCCTTCATAATTTATTCTGACATCATCAGAAAAATGAGGCTTAACTTCTCCTCCACCTTGATTGATTCTCAAAATGTAATAAGGATAATCTTGGTCTGCAAAGTTTGTCGTCTTAGTTTCAACAGCATCAACAAGTAAGGTATGATCAGCTGGTACAACTTCACCTTCAGCCAATTCAGTAATAACTAAATCGTACATAGTTGGGTTTGTTGCTCCAACAAAATCGCCAGAATTATAATAGTGAGTAGACAAGTAAGTATCCATAATAATCTGATCATCAGCTTGTTGTTCATCTCTAGGCCTTTCCTCAATACCATCTTCCATGACATCGTCTTTTCTACAAGAAGTAAAAGAAACGCTTAATACCAAAAGAGTAATAAGTAGATAATTAATTTTCATGTTTTTCATTTCAATTTTATTAATTAACAAGAATGCCATTTAAACAAATATACAGTCCTGTTTAAAACTATTTTTTAGCAATTTTTCAGCTTGCAAGATACAATTTTATAATATTTTTGTACAATACAATTAACGTAGATTTATAAAATTTATGCGAGTAGATAAATATCTTTGGTGTGTACGCTATTTTAAAACGCGAAACCTAGCAACTACTGCATGTAAAAAAGGGCAAATAAAAGTCAATGATACTGTTGTGAAGCCTAGTAGAGAAGTTTTTGCAACTGATAAGATAATAGTTAGAAAGAATCAGATTAATTATCAATTAACAGTAAACGATATACCTGAAAGCAGAGTTGGAGCTAAATTAGTAGATATTTATAGGACAGATACTACTCCAAAATCTGAATTTGAAGCTAATGAGCTTTTAAAGTATTCAAAAGATTACTATCGTAAAAAAGGAACTGGAAGACCTACAAAAAAGGATAGACGCGATATTGATGATTTTTATGATGAAAATGAGTAGATTTATAATCTAGAATTAAATAATGATGGCAGAAGAAAACAATACTATTTTAACACACCAAGAAATAAAACACAAAATAAAGCGTATTGCATACCAAATTTATGAAAACAATGTTGATGAGTCTGAAATTATCTTGGCTGGAATTGCAGACAATGGTTACGTTTTAGCAAAAAAATTAAAATCGGAATTAAGTAAAATTTCTGATTTAACACCAATACTGTGTAAAGTAATTATTGACAAGAAAAATCCCAGGAACTTAATTACTACCTCTATTTCTGAAAATGACTACACCAATAAATCTGTCGTGTTAATTGACGATGTTTTAAACTCTGGCACTACATTAATCTATGCAGTAAAACATTTTTTAAATGTGCCATTAAAACGTTTTAAAACTGCTGTGCTTGTAAACAGAAATCATAAAAAATATCCTGTAAAAGCAGATTTTAAGGGCATTTCATTATCAACTTCATTGAACGAACATGTTCAAGTAAATCTTAGTGGAAAAGCATTTGAGGCTTTTTTAGAATAGAGTCAATATAATTTCTTCAACCACTTCTTCAATAGATTTTTTATCAACAATTACTGTTTTATTAGCTTGATTGTAATAATTTGATCTTTCAAACAAGTGTTTCCCTACGAACTCTAAAAGTTCTGGTTCTGAATTTAAATGAGCTATTAAAGGCCTTTTGTCCTTATCTTTTAATAATCTCTTGGTCAATTCGTTTAATGATGCCTTAAGATAAATAGATAAGGTATTATCGGCATCCAAAATCAATTGCAAATTATTACCATAACAAGGTGTTCCTCCTCCCAAAGAGACTACGGTTTTTATATCAGAATTAATTAACTCTTCCAGGTATTTTGATTCAAGCTTTCTAAAATAAATTTCTCCTTTCAATGAAAATATCTCAGAAACCATCATATCTTCCTTATTTTCAATATAATGATCAAGGTCAACAAACCTAAAGTTCAATTTCTTAGCTAATGCAGTTCCAACTGTTGTTTTACCAGAAGCCATATAGCCAATTAAAAAAATGTTCATGACTGCTAAAAATAAGGTTAATATTTAATCAAATTTACGACACAAAAAAACAAAAATTAATGTTTAAAAAGTATTGTTTTATTAATTAAACATTTTATATTTGCACCCTCGTTGGAGAAAAACACCTGACCAGTTAGCTCAGTTGGTAGAGCATCTCCCTTTTAAGGAGAGGGTCCTGGGTTCGAGCCCCAGACTGGTCACCAAAAAAAGTTAAGCCTATTGCTTAACTTTTTTTATTTTTGATTACTTCAAAACATAATGCGCACGTGGCGGAATTGGTAGACGCGCTAGCTTGAGGGGTTAGTGAACATTAGTTCGTGGAAGTTCGAGTCTTCTCGTGCGCACAAAATTTTCTTAAAATTTTGTGCTTTTTTTTCTTTGTATCTCTTTTATTCTTACTTTTGTTTAAGATAAATTAATTATCAATGAACAATATAAAAAATGATTTCAGTATAAAAGACCTTGAAAACCTTTCTGGAATCAAAGCACATACTATTAGAATTTGGGAAAAAAGGTATAATCTTTTGGAACCTGAAAGAACAGATACCAATATAAGGCATTACAGTATTGAAAGCCTGCAAAAACTCTTGAACGTTGCCTATTTAAACAAAAATGGATACAAAATATCTAAAATAGCAAAGCTTAAGAATGATGAAATTCCCGCAAATGTTAGAGAAATAGCATCAAGAGGAAGTATTGAACATCATGCAATTAATGCATTCAAGGTATCTATGCTCAACTTTGATCAGGTCCTATTCTATAACACTTATATGAATTTACTTGAAGGTCATACTTTTAGAGATATTTTTTATGATGTGTTTTTACCTCTACTTAATGAGATAGGTTTACTGTGGCAAACCAATACCATAACACCAGCACATGAGCATTTTATATCTGTACATATTAAACAAAAAATTCTTCTAAATATTGAAAAGTTACAAAACCTTGAGCCTAAACCTACAACAAGGACCTTTGTACTGTATTTACCAGAAAATGAAATACATGATATTGGTTTACTTTTTGTTAATTACGAATTAAGGAGTAGAGGTTATCATACTATATTTTTAGGAGAAAGTGTACCAATGGAAAGTTTAAGCGACTTACTTGAGTTTTTTGATGAAGTAACTTTTATTTCTTATTTTACTGTTCGACCTATTGAAAGTGATGATATTATTAAGTATATTGAATCTTTCAGAAGTACAATATTAAACAAGAAATCAACTAAACTTTGGTTATTGGGACAAAAGCTCTCTATAGTTGACTTAAATATCTATCCTGACTCAATAGTTGGCTTTAAATCGATAAAAGATTTAGTTAAAGAATTGTAAAAGTTATCAGATTATTCATTTTTGTTTAACTTTTTTATATATTTGTTAAACATTATGAAAACATCTATACATATAGTCGGTTCTGGTTTCTCTTCTCTAGCTGCCTCTTGCTACTTGGCAAAAGCTGGCTATGATGTCACCATTTTTGAAAAAAATAAAACTATTGGAGGTCGTGCAAGACAATTTAAAAAAGATGGTTTTACTTTCGATATTGGACCAACATGGTATTGGATGCCAGATGTTTTTGAACGTTTCTTTAATGATTTCGATAAAAAACCATCAGATTACTACACCTTAGAAAAATTAAACCCAGCATATAGAGTCTACTTTGGTAAAGATGATTTTATTACTATAGAAGATACATTAGAAAAAATTTGTAACGCATTTGAAAAAGAAGAAAAAGGCAGTTCTAAAAAATTGATGAAGTTTATAAATCAAGCAAAAAGCAATTATGATATTGCAATTAAAGATTTGGTTTATAATCCTGGTTTATCACCTCTAGAACTTGTCACTCCCAAAACAATTGGGAAAATTAATCAGTTTTTTAGCACAATTAAGAAAGATGTACGAAAAGAATTTAATAATAATCGGTTAGCACAAATCCTTGAATTCCCTGTACTCTTTCTTGGTGCTAAACCAAGTGCTACACCTTCGTTTTACAGTTTTATGAATTATGCCGATTTTGGCTTAGGGACTTTTCATCCAAAAAAAGGTATGTATCAAGTTATACTTGCCATGGAAGCATTGGCTAAGTCGTTAGGTGTTAATATTAAAACTGATTCGCCTATTGAAAAGATATTGGTAAATCAACTAGATGAAGCCTATGGAATTAGGTCAAATGGAACAAATCATTATTGCGACTATGTTTTAAGTGGAGCTGATTATCATCATACTGAAACTCTTTTAGATAAAGATTTTAGGCAATATTCTGAAGCTTATTGGGAAGCAAAAACATTTGCACCTTCTTCGCTACTGTTTTATGTAGGGTTTGATAAAAAACTCAAAAATGTAAATCATCATACATTATTTTTTGATGTTGATTTTGGTTTACATGCCCAAGATATTTATGATAACGCTAAATGGCCTGAAGATCCATTATTTTATGCAAGTTTTCCAAGTATTACAGATGATTCTTCAGCACCAAATAGTAAAGAAGCAGGGATTTTTTTAATTCCATTGGCACCAGGTCTTGAAGATACTCCTGAATTAAGGGAAACATATTTTAATAAAATTATTACACGCTTTGAGACATTAACTTCTCAAGAGGTTAGCGATAATATCTTGTTCAAGGAATCCTATTGTGTCAATGATTTTATAAAAGATTATAACTCCTATAAGGGCAATGCATATGGAATGGCAAATACGTTATTACAAACAGCTTTTTTAAGACCTAAATTGAAAAGTAAAAAAGTAAAAAAACTATTTTTTACGGGACAACTAACGGTTCCTGGACCTGGAGTTCCTCCATCATTAATTTCCGGAAAATTGGCCTCGGAATTAGTAGTGAAAGATATTTTAAGCAATAAAACAAAAACATCATTACAAACGCATTAATACAATGAAATCAATTTTTGACAACGTATCTTATGACTGCAGTAAGACTGTAACCAAAACATACAGTACTTCGTTTTCATTGGCTACAAAAATGCTTTCTAAAACAATTAGGCAAGATATTTACAATATTTACGGATTTGTAAGATTCGCAGATGAAATTGTTGATTCTTTTCATGACTTTGATAAAGAAAATTTGTTTAACAAATTTGAGTACGATCTAGAATTAGCACTAAATAATAAAATAAGTTTAAATCCAATTTTGAATGCTTTTCAACACACTTATCATCGTTATAACTTAGATAAAGTACAAGTTGATTCTTTTATGAATTCCATGCGAATGGATTTACATAAATCAACTTACCTAACTGATGATGAATACAAGGCTTACATTTATGGCTCTGCAGATGTTGTTGGTTTAATGTGTTTAAAAGTATTTGTGAAAGGTGATGAAGATAAATATAATGAGCTTAAAGATACAGCCATGTCACTTGGTTCAGCTTTTCAAAAGGTGAATTTTTTAAGAGATTTAAAAGCCGATCACGATGAGTTAAATAGAACCTATTTTCCTAATACGGATTTAGCAAATCTAAATGAACAGTCCAAACAAGATATTATAGATGATATTGAAAAAGATTTTGCTAAAGGCTTAGAGGGAATTAAAAAATTACCTATGGAGGCTAAGTTTGGTGTGTTCATGGCTTACAGGTACTACAGACAACTACTAAAAAAATTAAAGCGTACTCCTGCGTTAGATATTAAAAATGCAAGAATAAGAGTACCTAATTATAAAAAAATTGAGCTTTTAACACGCAGTTATGTGAAATTTCAATTAAATTTAATGTGAACTAAATTATGCAAACCGTTTTCTGGATATTGATATTTTTCGGCACATTTTCCATTATGGAATTTATGGCTTGGTTTACACACAAATATGTGATGCATGGTTTTTTATGGCATTTACACAAGGACCATCACAAAAAGGACCATGACAGTTGGTTTGAGCGAAATGACTTCTTCTTCATTTTCTATGCGATTGTAAGCATTACTTGCTTCTATTTGTGGAGTTACGAAAGCATTTGGTATTGCTTACCAATAGGACTCGGTATATTAGCTTATGGTATTGCTTATTTTACTGTTCATGATATTTTTATACACCAACGATTTAAGATGTTTAGAAATGCTAATAATTGGTATGCTCGTGGTGTACGTCGTGCTCATAAAATTCACCATAAACATCTAGGCAAAGACAAAGGTGAAAATTTTGGGATGCTAATTGTTCCTTTTAAATACTTCAAAAAATAGTCATGAGCTATTTGTATTTACTCCTCAATTTAGGGTCAATCTCTATTCCGTTTATTTTTAGTTTTCATCCTAAATTAAAGTTTTATAAATATTGGAAGTCGCTTTTTATTTCAATGTTTATAACCATGCTCTTATTTATTCCATGGGATGCTATCTTCACAATTAATGGTATTTGGGGTTTTAATGAATCTTATTTTCTAGGAAGTAAAATTTTCAATCTTCCAATTGAAGAGTGGCTATTTTTCATTTGCATTCCGTATGCATGCGTTTTTACTCACTATGCCTTGCTTTACTATTTCCCAAACAGAAAAATTAGTTTTAAAAATGTGAAGGTATTTAGCTATTTATTAATTGCTATACTTTTAACAACAACTATTATAAACTATAACAAATGGTACACTTTAGTTAATTTCACTTATGCTATAATTCTAATGTTGATTATCCTGAAAACCAATATCAAACTTCTACAAACTTATTTCCTCACTTTTTTGGTAATGCTCATTCCTTTTTTTATTGTGAACGGAATACTTACAGGTAGCTTTATTAATAATGAAGTTGTTTGGTACAACAACGATGAAAATTTAGGAATTCGTCTATTCACAATCCCAATAGAAGATAGCATTTATGCCTTTACATTAATCTTGACAAATTTGGCGCTTACAGATTTTTTTAAATCTAAACTATTTGGCAAGCAAAACACTTAATTGGTTTCTAATTTTATCACTATTCCAATTTGCAGCTCCTTTTTTATCGACTACAACAAACCCTTCTTTATCGATTATATAAGTTCTTGGAATACTTCTCGGATTAAAATCGTCTGGATAATTTGTTAATGGATTAAATATTGGTATTTCATATCCTTTCTTATTTAAAAAGTTTTGAATCGTGGTTGGAGATTCTTCAGATACTAAAAGAAAAACAACTTTATCACCATAATCATTATACAAATCTTGAATGTTTTGAAACTCGGCAATACAAGGAGGACACCATGTTGCCCATAAATTCACAAACACTACTTTACCTTTGGTGTCTTGATAGTTTAACTCATTTCCATTTAAATCTCTTAATGTCCAGGATGAATACAATACTTTTTCTCTTTCCTCTTTATCAATAACTGAAGGTCCAAATTTTGACAATACAGAATGCAGTGTAATTTGAATAGGATGTCTTGTCTGTGGAATAATAATTAAAGCAATAATTACTAATAATATAATATCAATTTTTTTAGGCTTCCTTAGTTTCATATTAAACAATTAATATCTTTTATTGGTTCGATAATAATACCTCAACTTACAAAAAAAGCTCTTGAAATTTCAAGAGCTTTTATATTCTAAATCATACAGGAATTAAGCTGCATTTTCTTTTTTAATTAAATTTAAAGCAGAACCTTCGTTGTACCAATCTATCTGAGATTGATTGTATGTATGGTTTACTTTAATTGTATCTTTACTTCCATCTTCATGAACAACTTCAATAGTCAATTGTTTGTTTGGTGCAAATTCATTTAAATCAATAAAGTTGAACGTATCATCTTCTTGAATTAAATCGTAATCACTTTCATTAGCAAATGTTAAACCTAACATACCTTGTTTCTTAAGATTAGTCTCATGAATACGAGCAAATGACTTAACAATTACTGCAGCAACACCTAAGTGACGAGGTTGCATCGCAGCATGTTCACGAGATGAACCTTCTCCATAATTATGGTCTCCAACTACAACTGATTTAATTCCAGCTGCCTTATAAGCTCTTGCAGTATCTGGAACTCCACCAAATTCACCAGTTAATTGATTCTTAACAAAATTAGTTTTCTTGCCGAAAGCATTTACAGCACCAATTAATGTATTGTTGGCAATATTATCTAAATGTCCACGGAAACGTAACCAAGGTCCAGCCATAGAAATATGGTCAGTAGTACATTTTCCAAATGCTTTGATTAAGAGTTTTGCTCCATTAATTTGGTTACCAATTGGAGTAAAAGGAGTTAATAATTGTAATCTTTCAGAGTTTGAAGCTACATTAACTTCGACATTGCTACCATCTTCCATTGGTTCTAAATAACCATTATCATCAACATCAAATCCTTTTGGAGGTAATTCCCATCCTGTTGGTTCGTCTAACATTACTTCTTCACCATTTTCATTGATTAACGAATCAGTCATTGGATTGAAATCCAAACGACCAGCAATAGCAATTGCTGCAGTTATTTCAGGTGAAGCCACAAAAGCATGAGTGTTTGGGTTACCATCAGCACGTTTTGCAAAGTTTCTATTAAATGAATGTACAATACTGTTTTTAGGTGCATTCTTTGGATCTTCATAACGAGCCCATTGACCAATACATGGTCCACATGCATTAGTAAAAATCTTAGCATCAAGTTTCTCGAATATTTCTAAAATACCATCTCTTTCTGTTGTGTACCTTACCATTTCAGATCCTGGATTAATACCAAATTCTGCTTTAGTTTTTAAACCTTTATCCAAAGCCTGTTGTGCAACAGAAGATGCTCTTGACAAGTCTTCATACGATGAATTTGTACATGATCCAATAAGTCCCCATTCCACTTTTATTGGCCAATCATTAGCTTTAGCTTTTTCTTTCATTGTTGAACCAACAGCAGTCGATAAATCTGGAGTAAATGGTCCATTTAATAATGGGTTTAATTCAGATAAATCAATATCAATGACTTGATCGAAATACTGTTCAGGGTTTGCATACACTTCAGCATCTGCAGTTAAATAATCTTTAACAGCATTTGCAGCATCTGCAACATCTTGTCTATCTGTAGCGCGTAAGTAACGCTCCATAGATTCGTCATAACCAAAAGTAGAAGTTGTCGCTCCAATTTCTGCTCCCATATTACAAATTGTACCCTTTCCAGTACAAGACATTCCTATCGCTCCAGGACCAAAATATTCTACAATGGCTCCAGTTCCTCCTTTAACAGTTAATATATCTGCAACTTTTAATATCACATCTTTTGGTGCTGTCCAACCTGATAATTTTCCTGTTAACCTTACACCTATTAATTTAGGGAATTTCAATTCCCAAGCCATTCCAGCCATAACATCAACAGCATCTGCTCCACCAACTCCAATAGCAACCATTCCTAAACCTCCAGCATTTACTGTATGAGAATCTGTACCTATCATCATTCCTCCTGGAAATGCATAATTTTCAAGTACCACTTGATGTATAATTCCAGCTCCTGGTTTCCAGAATCCAATTCCGTATTTATTAGATACAGACTCTAAGAAATTAAAGACTTCATTACTTGTATTCATTGCATGTTGCAAATCTGAAGACGCACCATTTTTTGCTTGAATCAGGTGATCACAATGAACTGTTGTTGGAACAGCTACTTTTTGTTTACCAGCTTGCATAAACTGCAATAGTGCCATTTGGGCTGTTGCATCTTGACATGCTACTCTATCTGGAGCAAAATCTACATAATCTTTACCTCTAGTAAAGGCTTTTGTAGGATTTCCGTCCCATAAATGATTATATAAAATTTTCTCAGAAAGTGTTAGTGGTTTACCAACGACTTCACGAGCTTTATCTACTCGTTCTGCCATTTGTGAATACACTTTTTTAATCATGTCAATATCAAATGCCATATTCTATATTTTTTAAATTTTTAGAGTTTGGCAAAAGTACAAAAAAATAGGATATTTTAAAAAATATACAACAAAACAGACGTATTACTGAATATTTATTATCAAAACCTCAATTAATCAATACAAAATTGAATAATTACCAATATTTTAATGAAATATTTAATAAATTAACAATAATATTTAGAACAAATGATTAAGTAGAATTATTGTTTCAAATAATAATTTTCTGGCCATTCGCCTTCATCTTTTAGAAATTGAATAACATTAGCATTCATACCAGCTAAATCACTAGCCATTCTGTCAAATATTGGTTTTACTTTTGGGTGCTCCATGGCTTCTTTAAATGTAATATCATCAAAATAATTAAATTCTGGAAGTAAGTTTAAATTATTCTTATCGTATAGTTCGGTCACTATCTTTGCAAAACCTTCATAATTTTTTTTACTAACTAAGCATAGGCAGTAATTTTCTTTTACTCTGGTATTATTCTCGTTTTCATTTACTAAATCTTTAATTGATTGAGTTTTGCCACTTCTTGTTATAGTACATGGTAATGATCCTAGAAATTTTGCTTGTTCCTTATTACCAGTTCGCTCTAAAACATACTGTACATAATTGGTTTTATAAATGCGATTAACATTTTGTGAAGTAAGGGTTGTAGGATGATCTGTTAAGGTGTCTTGCAGATATTCAGGCCATTCTGTTTCAATCATTTGTCTAGCATCCTGCAGTTCTCCTTGTTCAATAAACTCATAAAATTTTCTTTCTAAATCATAATCATTAAGAAACTCATAATCCACTTCTCTACCAAACTCTTTACTATTCTTGATATATCTAGCCCTCAAGTCGCCATAATACTCATCATAATCATGGCGAATTTCACTATCTAAGCTTTCGAAGTAATTTATCGCATCATTATCTGGATATAATTTTTTGGCTTTTTTAATAATCTCATCAAAAATATGACTCAAACCAAAGTCAAAAGCCGATTGTGCCAAAATTTCCATAAAGGCTAAATCTTCTGGGTTTTTTTGATAAGCATTATATGCCTCAATAAAAACTACATCGAGTTTGTCTTGATAATTATTTCTTAAAAGAAACAGCTTGCTTCTAACTGCAGCAGAAAAATCTGGGAATTTCTCAATACATAAGTCATAATATTTTATTGCATTTTCGATGTCGTCATTACGTGAGTATTCACTTGCCAAATTGACTAAAATTACTGGAGACAATGGATCTATTTCATAGGCTTTATGTTGTAAATCTAATCTTAATTGATAATTATCTATTTGTTTTACGCCTTCCTCAAATAATGGAATAGAACCTGCATACCACATCGTAATTTCTGGATTATTAGAATCGAGTTCATAAGCCTTTTTTAAAGATTCTCTGTACTTGTCCAAATTACGATTAAGTTCGAAATAGCGACCCAGACCGACATAAGCTTCGGCTAAATTACTATCGAGCAACAAGGCATTATCTGAATAGGATCGAATACTATCAGCCACTTGTTCTCTATTAATACTTCCGTATTCTTGCAATAAACTATAACCTATTGCTACGCGTGCATGTGCTCTTGCAAATTTAGGGTCTAACTTGATTGCCTTTTTATATAAGACTATTGCTTCTTCAATATCGCTGATTTGCCTGTTTCTCATAAGCTCATTTCCTTTTAATAAAGCCTCGTACGCTTCAACATTTTCTGTTGTTCTTTTGGCAATTCCTTCTATATCACTTGGTAATAACCTCACTTTTAATTCGCTTAAAACCTTTTGAGAAATTTCATCTTGAATATTGAACAAATTTTCAGCTGAATATTCCCTGTCATAAGTTTCAGACCACATATGAAAACCATCATCAACTTTAATAAGCTGTGCTGTAACACGAATTTGATTGCCTGATTTTCTTACAGAACCTTCTAATATATGGTTAACTCCAAGCTCTGCTCCTATCTTTTTAAGGTCATCATTTTGTCCTTTAAATTTAAAAGACGATGTTCTTCCAGCAACTTTTAAATCTTTCACTTTAGCCAAAACATTGAGTAATTCTTCTGAAAGTCCATCAGAAAAATATTCTTGGTCACCTGAAGGTGATAAATCTGCAAAAGGTAATACAGCAATGGAAGCTTCTTGCATTTGAGCAAGTGCTGTTTCTTCAGCAAACGAAGAAGGTGCTATAAAAAAGCGCTCAATTAGTAAAAATATAATAGCAATAGAAAGCACACCAATAATGATGCGATTAAGCTTTTTACCAGTAGAAGTTGTAACCGATTCTGTGATATTAACTTCTTTGGATTTTTTTAATCCATCTGGTGTTAGCTCAAAAGCCCAAGCAAAAATTAAAACCAATGGAAAACCACACAATACTACAATGGTTATAAATGAAGGCACCCAATTAGGGAAATTGAGTTGTGGTGCTATTGTAGAAACTACTTGAATAATAAGCCAAGCAGCAATAACATATGCTGTTGCCACCCGAAAGACATTACGACGTCGCAACTCTTCAATGAACTTTTTAATGTTCAACTGATGTTAATTTAATTGATTAGAATGTAAAAGATATAGCTATAAAATGGATTTACCAAAAATGAGGATTATCAGCACTACTAAAATAAACTCTTGATAATCTGTTCGTCAGTGATACCTTCAGCTTCAGCTTTGTAGTTTTTTATAATTCTGTGGCGTAGAATACTGTTTGCCACAGCTTGTACATTTTCAATGTCTGGTGAAAATTTTCCATTGATGGCTGCATGAGTTTTAGCTGCCAAAATTAGATTTTGTGATGCTCTTGGTCCTGCTCCCCAATCAATATACTGCTTTACCAAATCTGGTGCAGTCTGGCTATCTGGTCGTGTTTTAGAAACCATGCTTACAGCATATTCAATTACATTATCTGCAACTGGAATACGTCTTATTACATGTTGATAATCCAATATTTCTTTTGCTGAAAACAAAGGATTTACTGATGCCTCAAAATCAGTTGTTGTAGTTTTTACGACTTGAACTTCTTCTTTAAAAGATGGATACTTTAAATTAATAGCAAACATAAATCTGTCCAACTGAGCTTCTGGTAAAGGGTAAGTCCCTTCTTGCTCAATAGGATTTTGTGTAGCTAAAACAAAATATGGCAATTCCAATTTGTAGTGATGTCCAGCAACAGTCACAGCTCTTTCTTGCATTGCTTCTAATAAAGCAGCTTGTGTTTTAGGAGGTGTTCTATTGATTTCATCTGCCAAAATGATGTTAGCAAAAATTGGTCCTTTTATGAATTTAAAATGTCTATCCTCGTCCAATATCTCACTACCTAGTATATCGCTTGGCATTAAATCTGGAGTAAATTGAATACGTTTAAAATCTAAACCTAAAGCCTGAGCAATGGTATTTACCATTAAGGTTTTTGCTAATCCTGGAACACCTATCAATAATGAATGACCTCCTGAAAAAATTGAAATCAGGATTTGATTTACAACCTCATCTTGACCAACAATTACTTTGGCAATTTCGGTTTTAAGGTCTTTGTATTTATTTACAAATTGATTGATAGCAGCTACGTCAGACATATAATCTTATTTTTCTTTTTTTAACCAATTACCATTAAACTCACATGATTTTTGTTCGTCAGCAATTTTTATAAAGGTTTCCATAATTTTAGCATCTTGCCATTTTTCAATCTCTTTTAATTGTTTTTCTCTTAACGCTAAACCTTTAATTTTAAGATAGTCTTTGGCAAACTCTGCTTTGTGCTCTTCTTTTCTTTCGGTAACTGTAAGAATCTTAAACATAATTGGATTTTCGCGATCTTCATCTTGATGGATAACACTTACTTCTCCGTCTTTTAAACCTTGAAGCTGAGTGTACAATTCAGTATCCATTTTAGTAAGCTCAAAACTATAATCTTGAGTTTCTGGGTTACGCAATTGTCCTCCATCATATTTTGTTTCTTCTTGGTCACTAACCTCTAAAGCAGCTTCGGCAAATGTTATATCGCCATCGATAATTCGCTTTCTTGCATTTTCTAATTCTTCTTTTGCTTTATTAATTGCCTCTGTTGTAACTTCAGGTCGTAATAAAATGTGTTGCACATCGTACTCCTGACCTCTAATTTTTTCTAAGTGAATGATATGATATCCAAAGATAGATTCAAAAGGTTCAGAAATTTCGCCTTCTTGAAGTGAAAATGCAACATCTCTAAACTCTTTTACCATTTGTGGTCGAGCTCGATTTAACGTATACCTTCCTCCTTTTGATTTTGATGACTCGTCATCTGAGTATAAAACTGCTTTGGTAGTAAAACTCGCTCCATTATCAATGACATCTCTTCTAAATTCATTGAGTCTGTCTATTACTTTTTGCTTTTCAACTTCAGTTGTTTCTGGTATAACAACGATTTGTGCCACACGAAGCTCAGTACCAAAAATAGGACGTTCATCTTCAGGAATACTATTAAAGAATTGACGCACTTCTTCTGGAGTAACTTCTATTTCTCCAGTTATTTTGTCCTGCATCATATTTATCATCTGACCACTTTTATTCACCTCGTAAAGCTCTTCTCTTAACTCTTCTTCCGTGTTCTTTTTATAATACGCAACCAAAGCTTCCATAGAGCCAATTTGCTGAGCAAACGTATTGATTTGTTGGTCTATTCTTGATCTAATTTCTGCATCATTAACAACGATACTATCTTGTACTGAGTGATGCATATATAATTTATCTTCGAGAAGTTTTCCAAACATTTCACAACGATTAGGCATATCTTCAGCAGACACTCCTCCTTGTTGAAGCATGGCAAATTGCCTATCAATATCAGATTCTAAAACCACATAATCACCTACAACAGCAGCAACTCCATCTATTTTAAAGCGCTTTGAAGTATCAATCACTTCTTTTGTTGGTGCTTCTTTTTCATTCTCTTCTTCCTGAATAATTTCTTGTGCAGAAAGCGCACTTATTGAAAACATTAATAATAATGCTAGGAAAGTTTTTCCTTTAGTTAAATAATTCAAATTCTTTGTTTTTAATTGCATCCTTCGTAATATCCTTTTCTAGTTGTTTTATAAATTCCAACTTACGTTTGTTTATAACGATTTGTTTGATAGTTGGCATTACATATTCCATTGGTGCTAATTCATTTCGTAATAGCACATCATTAATTTGCATCAAATATAATCCTAATGAATCTTTGAGCTCTATAAAATTAGATTTTTTTAACAGTTCTTTTTTGTTTTCTGGTTTTAAAGCTGAAATTTTAGAAATTGCCTGATCGACTTTTATCCAAATAGAGTCATTTAATGAATATGATCTAAACTGAATTGCAATAGAATCCAATATATACTTATCAGCTTCTTCAAAACGTTTGAATCGGGTTTTAACGTCATCAAGATTAATACTGTTTTCGCTTACATTTATATACCTAAACTTAATAAGTTCTTCATTTAGCTTAAAGGTTTCTTTGTTTCTTTCGTAAACTTCTTTGGCTTCTTCAGTAGTGATTGAGGTATCGACACTTTGATTTACCAACGCTTCTTGGTAAGCTTTTGTAAATAGATCACTTCTGTATTGCTCAACCAAACGATTAAATTCGTTTTGTTTTTCCTCAGACAAGTTAATCATAGCATTTGCAATTAACAGTTGTTGTGTTGCCCATTTATTGATGAAATTGTTAACAATAATTGTGCTGTCTTCTTGTGAAGTGCCTTCTGAAATCAAATCTTCAATATCACTCTGATATAAGTACATATCATTAACTCGAGCAACAGGAATTCCTAGCTCATCCTTCTTGAAGAACTCACAAGATGAAAGCAGTAAACAGAAGACGATAATTACAACTGAATTTTTACGCACTAATTATTTATTTGAGATTTTACTTTATTCAAAACATCTTGATTAATGCTTACCTCATACTTTTTCGCTAAATCATTTAACCATTTCTTTTCGTAAATCTCTTGATATTCAGAAATTACTGGACCTTGAGCATCTTCAAAGGATTTTGTCGATTCTGGCAGCACCTTAGTTACTTTAACAACATGAAACGATTTATTAGAATCATATATATCAGAAACGCCTTCTTTTAACTCAAAATTTTCAGGCAATGATTGGTTTTCTTTTGTCATTAAACCAGAAGTGACTATAATGTTTTGCTGATTATTTGTATTGATTTGAGCTTTTATGTCTTCAATATTCAAATTATTCTCAAGTGCTTTTTTTGCTACCACAATGTGGCTCTTATTTGCTGATGTTATCACGATAGCATCAACGCGTTCTGGCCATTTATATTTATTCTTGTTTGATTGATAATAATTCTGCAAAGTTAGAGTGTCATTTTTTACAGCTGACCATATCTTAGTGTCCATCAAATCAAATAGCAATAAACCTTCTCTATATTCATTCAGGATATTTGCATAATCTTCGTTTTCAAATTCAAGATTCTCTTCGTGATAAGCCATTATTTCATTGTCTAAAAAAGCCTCATATTGCATCTGAACCAAATCCTTGGGCTCCATTTTACTTGAAATTGTTTTCTGTGAAGACCTTAAATGTTTTGCAAAATCTAAATAGGTAAACATTTTATTTCCGATTGTTAAAAGCGTTTGTTCTCTTTTAAGAGTTTCAGGAATGCTCCATGATTTATTGAAATAGCTATCGTCAATTATTGTAGAGAAATAAAGCAATGCATCATTATCATTACTAACATTATACTTTTGTCTTAAAGAACTAATCATTGATGAGTTAATCAATTTAGAACGGGAATCTCGCTTTACACGTTGTTCCAAGCTACGCTTCATTTCTTCAAAAGGTTGAAGAGGTTTTTTGTCATAAAGCTTCATAATGTGCCAACCATAATCAGATTGAAATGGTGTGGAAATATCATCAATATTTTTCATTTTAAAAGCTTGGTTCTCAAACTTAACAGACGATAACTGTCCGCTTTTAAATGCGCTCAATTTCCCACCTTTAGATGCTGAACTTTTATCTTCAGAAAACTGCTTTGCTAAAGACTCAAACTCTTGTCCTTGTTGTATAAGCCTGTAAATTTCTCTAATTCTGGTTTCTGGGTTTACAGTGCTATCTTTTTGTTCATTCATTACCATAATATGCCCAACTGTAACTTCTCCTCTTGATTTTCTTTTATCTAAAACCTCAACAACATGGTAACCAAACTGAGTTCTAAAAGGTTGAGATATGGTATCAACTGGAGTGTTATAAGCTACATTCTCAAAATCGTAAACCATTTTAAACCCGGAAAAATAACCTAAATCTTCAACAAAAACAGTATTACCATTGTGAACTGAAGTTCTTACTTTATCGAAACCTTCTTTTTGAAAGCGTTCCTTTAGGTTTAAAATTTTGTTGTAAGCTTCAATAGTATCTTTTTCATGAGGCTCAATTCTAACCAATATATGACGAGCATTTACATCATAAGAAATTCGCTTATAAGCTTCTTCTACAAGAGCGTCTGTTACTTTGTGATCTGTTAAGTAGTTTTTGCTTAACTGCTTTTTATAAGAATTAAACTCTCTTATGTATGATGGTTTTTTATCAAACCCTAAAGCTTTAGCTTCGGCTAATTTCAATTTATAATCAACAAATAGTTTCAAATATTCATCAACATCCTTTTGTGACTCATCTTGGACCAAATCCAAATTTTTGCTATAGACCCTTAAAAACTCTTTTGCATAAATAGGATCTTTGTTAACTGTAAATAATATGTCATCACTCTTTTGAGCAAACGAGCAAAAACCAAAAACAATTGACACTATAAAAACAAGGAAATTTTTGTTCATTTAACTTACATTTTAGTTGGCGCAAAAATAACAATAATAACCTATAATACAAGGTCAATATGAAAACGAATTAACATCACAAATAGTACGCTAGAGTGTAAAATTAAAGCTATTTTAACAACATAGCTTCACATTACTAATTGAGGGAAAATACCTTATATTTATAACTAAAACTAACGATTATGAAATACAATGTAGAACTAACAATTGACTTGCCTCGAGATGAAGTAATTAAAAAAATGGACAATGTTGATAATATGAAACATTGGCAACGAGGTCTGGTTTCGGCCGAACATCTTTCAGGTTCACCTGGTGAAGTTGGAGCAAAAATGCTACTGAACTATAAATTTGGTAAACGAGAAATGCAATTGACAGAAACAATTACAAAGCAGAACTTTCCTGATGAATTTCACGCAAATTATGAGACCAAAGGCATGAACAATATTCAGAAAAACTTTTTTGAATCTACTCCAGATGGCAAAACAAAATGGATATCTAATTGTGAATTTATTCCAACAAACTTCATGATGCGAGTAATGACAACTTTAATGCCTGGAGCTTTTAAAAAGCAATCGAAAAAATACATGGAAGACTTTAAAAACTTTGCTGAAAAAGGAGAATCTGTTGCAAACAAATAAAAAGCTTAAGTTTTAATCTCATAATCTAAGAGCATTCACGACTTATAGATTGATTTTATGTAACTTGTAGCAATATAACCAACCTAATTTTCAAAATGAAAACTTTTAAACTTCTATTACTATGTACAATCATAGTTACAAGTTGCTCCTCTCCTACAACCAACTACGATATTTTAATAAAAAACGGTGCCATTGCAGATGGTTCAGGTAACTCAACTTATGTTGGAGATGTTGGCATAAACGCAGACACTATTGCAGCCGTTGGAGTTACAAATGCAAAAGGAAACTTAGAAATTGATGCCACAGGATTAGTAGTGGCTCCTGGTTTTATCAATATGTTGTCTTGGGCAACCGAATCGTTAATTGAAGATGGACGTTCAATGAGTGATATTAAACAAGGTGTGACTCTAGAAGTCTTTGGTGAAGGCTGGTCCATGGGACCATTATCGGAAAAGCTCAAACAGGAAATGCCAACCACTCAAGGAGACATCAAGTACGATGTAGATTGGACAACTCTTGATGAGTACTTACAGTCTTTAGTTAAAAGAGGTGTTTCGCCAAATGTAGCATCGTTTATAGGTGCTACAACAGTTCGTATTAACCATATTGGTTATGAAGATCGCGCACCTACAGATAAAGAAATGGAAAGTATGAAAGCCATGGTTCGACAAGCTATGGAAGAAGGTGCGATGGGAGTTGGTTCATCCTTAATTTATGCGCCAGCATTTTATTCTTCAACTGAAGAATTAATCGAGCTCTGCAAAGTTGCTGGTGAATACGATGGTATGTATATAAGCCATATGAGAAGTGAAGGGAACAGACTTTTAGAAAGTATAGACGAACTTATACGCATTGCAGACGAAGGAAATGTTAATGCAGAAATTTATCATTTAAAAATGAGTGGAAAAGAAAATTGGAGCAAGTATGATAATGTGGTCAGAAAAATAGATTCAGCTAGAGCAGCTGGTTTGGAAATCACAACTGATATGTACACCTATGTTGCAGGAGCAACTGGCTTAGATGCTTCGATGCCTCCTTGGGTTCAAGAAGGTGGTTACGATGCATGGTCTGAAAGACTTCAAAATACTAACATCAGAAAAAGAGTTCTTAAAGAAATGACAACTCCAACAGACGAATGGGAAAATTTAATGCTAGCTGCTGGAACTTCAGATAATTTATTATTGGTTGGTTTTGAAAATGACAGCTTACGTCATTATACTGGAAAAACCTTAACCGAAGTTGCAAAAATACATGGTAAATCTCCAGAAGAAACTGCAATGGATTTAGTAATTGCAGATGGAAGTCGAGTTGGAACAGTATATTTTTTAATGACAGAAGAAAATGTAAAAAAACAAGTGGCTTTACCTTATATGAGTTTTGGCTCAGATGCTGGCTCCATGGCACCAGAAGGTGTATTTTTAAACTCAAGCACACATCCAAGAGCTTATGGAAATTTTGCAAGAGTACTCGGTAAATATGTTAGAGATGAAAAAGTAATTTCTTTGGAAGAAGCAATAAGAAAACTAACTTCCTTACCTGCTTCAAACCTAAAAATTAAAAAACGAGGTAGTTTAACAGAAGGCTATTATGCTGATTTAGCAATATTTGACCCTGAAAAGATTCAAGACCATGCAACATTTGCCGAACCTCATCAATTGTCAACAGGAATGGTACATGTATTTGTAAATGGCGAACAAGTTTTAAAAGATGGTGAACACACTGGAGCTACTCCAGGTAAAGTAGTGAGAGGTCCAGGTTACAAAGAGTAGTTATGAAAAATAATAGCTTACTAAATCACTTGAAGAATATATTATTGCTTCCAGTGAATGTAACTATTGTTATTCCTTATATTCTTTATAATTTCGTTTGGAAAGCAATAATTACCAATTACTCTACTCTAATAATTTTGGTTGGAGTCGTATTTATTCTTTTAGGAACTTCACTTTTATTTTACACTATTTTTTTATTCAAAACAAAAGGAGAAGGAACACTAGCTCCATGGAATCCAACTCAGAAATTAGTCATTAAAGGACCTTATAGTTATATGAGGAATCCTATGATTACAGGAGTCGTTTCAATTTTGATTGGAGAATCTTTGGTTTTTAATTCTAAAATTATTCTAATTTGGGCAATCATATTTTTTATAGTCAACAATGTTTATTTCTTATTTGTTGAAGAACCAAAACTGAAAAATCAATTTGGAAATCCTTACATAGAATATTTAAAACATGTACCAAGGTGGATTCCGAAACTAATGCCTTATAAGCCAGAATAATTTAAGTTTATTTTAAAACAAAATTAGCATCAATATCATAAATTTATTATCTCAAACTTCATCAAAATGAAAAATTTTAGTTTAACCCTTTTATTCTTATTTGGCTTCTTAGGTACAGCACAAAACAATGAAGAAATAAGAACTCTGACTGTAGAACCTAATCATTCCACCATACAGTTCATAGTTCCAATTTCTAATGGTATAACCAGAGTAACAGGTAAATTCAACGAATATAACATTGACATTGATTACAATGATACTGATTTTACAAAGTCAAAAATATCAGTCTCCATAAAAGTAGCCAGTATTGATACAGGAATTGACGCAAGAGACGACCATTTAAGAACAGAAGATTTTTTTCATGTTGAAAAATTTCCAGAAATCACTTTTGCAAGTAAAAAAATCGTCAAAAAAGGCGAATCCTTTTTAGTCAATGGTTTATTCACAATGCATGGTGTTTCGAAAGAGATAGAATTTCCATTAATTATTACAGGAAAAGACGGCAAAAACACGATTGGATTTTCAACAAGATTAACTCTTAATAGAGTTGATTATGGAGTTGGTGCTGGTTTTAAACATTCATCAATGGAAAATTTCTTAAGTGAAGACATACATGTAGAAATAGACTTCTGGACAAAAAAGAAAAAGAAAACTGAGTAAATGACAATAGATATCTTTCAAATTGATGCCTTTACTGATAAGCTTTTCGGAGGTAATCCAGCAGCAGTCTGTCCTTTAAAAGAATGGCTGCCTGACAACACTTTACTAAATATAGCCAAAGAAAACAATTTAGCCGAAACAGCTTTTTTTGTACACAAAGAAAATAATCTTTTCCATTTACGATGGTTTACACCAGAAATAGAAATGGACTTATGTGGTCATGCAACTCTAGCTTCTGCTTATGTTATTTTTAATGATTTAAATTATAAATCTGATGAAGTTATTTTTGATACTATGAGCGGGAAACTCGCTGTAAAAAAAGTAGACAATCAACTGGAAATGGACTTTCCATCTCGTCCGCCTTCACCTTCGAAATTACCCGAAATAATCTCAAAAGCTCTGAGTATTCAACCAGTTGAAATTTTTAAAGCTAGAGATTATGTATTGATTTATAATTCAGAAAATGATATAAAAAACTTAAAGGTAAGCGCTTCTGTTTTGAGTGCAATAAATTTAGACCCTGGAGGTATCATTGTTACTTCAAAAGGAACAAACTCAGATTTTGTGTCTCGTTTTTTTACACCAGGAGCATCTGTGTTTGAAGACCCTGTTACAGGTTCTGCTCATTGTACATTAGTTCCTTTTTGGGCAAACAGGCTTAACAAAAATGAACTTCATGCTTTTCAAATTTCTGAAAGAAAAGGTGAGCTTTTTTGCAAATTAATTGAAGATAGAGTAACGATAAAAGGTTCTGCAGTTAAATATTTGGAAGGAAAAATTGAGGTTTAATCTATTGGAAAATCAAAATATGTTTCAGGAAATGGCTCGTCTCGCAATGTGAAATGCCACCACTCTTTTGGATAATTTCTAAAACCATGTTTTAACATAACCGTTTGCAGTAGCATTCTGTTTGCTCGTTGTTGAACAGTCAGGTTATTATTTTCGACCCAAGATTCGGGTCCAAAAAAATCGTAAGGACTTCCCATATCTAAAGGTTCACAAGTATTAATATCGACTAGAGTAATATCTAAAGTACTCCCTCTACTATGACCAGATTGTGATGCTATGTATCCTCCTTTAAACAAGTGTTGTTTTTTTACATTAGGATAAAACGCTTCTTTATTTATCGTATCATTTACCTCACGAGCCCAACGCACAAAATGATTTACAGCAGTTTGTGGCCTGTAGCTATCGTAAATCATAATAGACAAATTATGCTGTTTCAATTCATTCTGCACATTTTTCAATGCATTTGCAGCTTGGACTGTTAAAATTGCTTTGTCTTTTTTATAACCATCAACTGGCTTTCCTAAAAAATTGTTTTTTGAAAAATAGCGAAGTTCAACTTTAATGGATGGAATTACATCTTCAACATATACAAACTCCTTAGGTAATTGCGCAAAAACAAACCCAAAACAAAAAAATAGTAAAACTGTAAACTTAATGTTCATGATAAATGTAATAGTGCTAATTTAGAGAAATTAATTTTACTAGCTCAGAAATGGAAGTTATTGATTTAAAACTTGAAGATGCTGATGTTTTATACTATCCCAATTTTTTATCGTCAAAAGAAAGTGAAGGCTACTTCAATTTTTTTCTTTCAAAAATTGATTGGCAACAAGATGATATTACTGTCTTTGGAAAAACCTACAAGCAACCTCGATTAACTGCTTTATATGGTAATAATGAAAAACCATATTCTTATTCCAATATTACAATGCTTCCAGAAAAATTCAATAATGAGCTTCTTGAAATAAAATCAAAAATAGAAACTATCATTGATGCTGATTTCACTACTTGCCTACTTAACTTATATCGCCATGGTCAGGACAGTAATGGTTGGCATGCAGATAATGAAAAAGAGTTAGGGACTAATCCAATCATTGCTTCCGTTAGTTTTGGAGCCAAAAGAGTGTTTCATTTAAAGCATCGTTATAAAACTGGATTAAAGCAAAAAATTAATCTTGAAACTGGAAGCCTTTTAATTATGAAAGGGACTACACAACATAATTGGTTACATCAAATACCTAAAACAAAAAAGAAAGTAGAGCCGAGAATTAATTTAACATTCAGGATTATAAAATAAAAAGCCGAGTTCCCTCAAACTCGGCTTTTCTCAATTTGCTTTTTTTATTATGTAGTAGATTTAGGGTCTCTAATTCCAAAACATAATGCAAATATTAATTAATTAATCCATTGAACTAAAAACTAAATTTTAGTACACTTCAAAAGTAAAAGATAATTTCAATTCATCGTTAAAAAACATCATAAAATCGATTAAATGCATATAATTTTAACATTTATCGTTTAAATTAACTAATTAATCGATGAAATGCACGTCTATATAATTCATATTTATTTCAGAAACACTTAATAAATAATATGAATGAGTAACTTTTCGTTATCTAAATTAAGGGAATTGATAACTTATTTAAGTTAAACCACTATTTTCGAATAAAAATAAATAATGAAGATTAAAATACTGTTCATATTACTTAGTTTTTGTAATACTTTTTTTGCTCAGGAGGCTAATTTCTCATCAAAAGAAATTACTGTAAACGAGTTTATTGATGGAACTTTACTAATTCCAAATAATAAAGAAAAACCTAATCTTGCTATAATCATAGCTGGTTCTGGACCAACTGATAGAAATGGAAATCAGAATATGCTTAAGAACAATTCTCTAAAAAAATTAGCAGAAGGATTAAGCTCAAAAGGTATTGCATCATTTAGGTATGACAAACGGATTGTAAAGCAAATTAGGAAAGGAAATGTTGACATGACTATTAGTTTTGATGATTTTATAACAGATGCCATATCTACATTAAAGTACTTTAAAAATAGTGGTGCATTCAACAAGGTCTTCATCATTGGTCACAGCCAAGGTAGTTTGGTTGGTTTGGTTGCAGCTAAACAAGGTGCAGATGGATTTATTTCATTATCTGGAGCAGGTAAACCAATTGATGAAGTTATTATAGAGCAAGTAACCAATACAGCTCCAATGTTTACTGACGATACAAAAAGAGTGTTTTCAATTATGAGAGAAGGCAAAACGACAACAGATTTTCCTCAGGCCTTAACATCAGTTTTCAACTTGGAAGTTCAACCGTTCATGATGAGCTGGATGGCTTATAATCCACAAGAAGAAATAAGCGATTTAGAAATCCCTACGCTTATCATTAATGGCACTAAAGATTTACAAGTCTCTGAAGATGAAGCAAAACTTCTGCATAAAGCAAACCCAAAATCGACACTTTCAATTATTGAGAATATGAATCATATTTTAGTTCCAATACAAGGAAGCACATTAGAAAACTCAAAATCTTACAACGAATCTAGTCGAAAAATATCAGATAAATTGATTCAGTCACTTACAAATTTCATTAACGCCGAATAAACACTTAAAATCATTTAACAGATATTTTTTACATTTTATCGATAAAACATGATGTTTTATCGATGTTTTTATGTATGTTTGGCATTGAATAATATAATTTAGCTTTACATAAGCCCCAAATTATGTAACAACATGAATAAACATCACCTACTTATTATAATAAGTATAATAACTGCATATACTATTAATGCTCAAGAATTTACTCTTGGAGCTCGTGGCGGATTTAACTACTATACCATTGGAGATATAAACTCAAGAGGTGGTTCGCTACAAGGAACACCACCAGATGAATTGTTTTCACCTCAGAAAGAATTTGGAACTCAATTTGGAGCATTTCTTAATATAGAATTTGGTAAACTATTTATTAGACCAGAAATTAACTTTGCTTCACATAAAAACAGATATGATTTTCCTAATAAAGAAGCGTTCTGGAAAACATCTCGAATTGATGTTCCGATACTATTGGGCTATGAAATTTTTGACCCAATAACTTTATACGCTGGACCTGGTTTTAGTTTTTTTAATGAAGCAACGCTTGACGGTGTTCAAGTTACATCATATAGTGATGGAGGTCCTGATTTAGAAAAAACAGCAATGCAACTTAACTTTGGTATTATGTTAAAAGCTGGTCGATTTGGAGTGGACTTGCGCTACGAAATGAACTCAAAAGAAACTGAAGAAGAATTACTTGATATCATTAGAAGTGAATATGGAGTTAATCTTGCGGACTTACGTTCGTATAAACCAAATGTTGTAAGCTTAAGTATTTTTATTGATATACTAAAAACTGATAAAGATGACATTGGTGGATTCTTTTCTGGCTTATTCAAAAACGACAAATGCTATTGTCCATATTAAGACTTAACAAACTTCATTAAAACGTAAAAAAGCACCTCTAGAGGTGCTTTTTTACTACTAACCAACCAAAATTGTTACTACGTTTTTATTAAAGTAACCACACTTTTAAAAACTTATCTGCAGTAACACTAACATATATTCAATCATCGTGCCAAAAATTTAATTACACAAAATATATTTTGAAATATAAATTTATTTTCATATCTTTATAATATCATTTTAATATCACTAAATTTTATATCATGAAAGAAGAGAAAATTATTGTCCCTGCGAATGGTTACCTAATGTTGTTTGTGTTTTTAATTTTATTTATTGGAGGCATTACGTCAATAATTACTTTTGAGAACCCTTGGTTTGCTTTTGCTGTACTTACAGCAATAGTTATAGCACCAGGATTTATAATGGTACAACCAAACAACTCAAGAGTTCTGCTCTTATTTGGAAAATATGTAGGTACTGTAAAAAAGAATGGCTTTTATTGGGTAAACCCATTTTATACTAAAAAGAAAATATCGTTACGTGCTAGTAACTTTGATAGTGAGCGTTTAAAAGTAAACGATAAGCTTGGTAATCCAGTTATGATTAGTACTATCTTAGTTTGGAGAGTACAAAACACTTATAAAGCTGCTTTTGATGTCGATAATTTTGAAAACTTTGTTCGTGTTCAAACAGATGCAGCAGTAAGAAAACTAGCGAGTATGTATCCTTATGACAATTTTGCTGACGAAGGTCATAAAGAAGATATTACATTACGTTCAAGTGTGAATGAAGTAAGTGAAGCTCTTGAAAAAGAAATTGATGAACGTTTATCCATTGCAGGAATTGAAGTTCTTGAAGCTCGAATTGGATATCTTGCTTATGCTCAAGAAATAGCTAATGCTATGCTTAAGCGTCAACAAGCGACTGCAATTGTTGCTGCACGTCATAAAATTGTTGAAGGTGCTGTAAGCATGGTGGAAATGGCATTGGAAGAGTTGGGCAAAAAAGACATAGTTAATCTGGATGAAGAGCGTAAAGCAGCTATGGTAAGTAATTTAATGGTTATTCTTTGTGGAGACAAAGATGCATCTCCAGTGCTTAATACAGGAACTCTTAATCACTAAGAAATGAAAGAATATAAAGTTATACAACCAAAGTTAGGTTTCAGAGGTAGATTCCAAAATTTTGAAGACCTCCTAAACCAATATGCTCGTGAAGGCTGGGTCGTTAAGCACGTTGGTCAAGGTTGGTCAAGTGTAGTTCTTGAGCGAGATAAAAATAGATAAAATGAATAGTGCAAGACCAAAAATAAAAGTGCCTTGGGAAACTCTTGATATTATTATTGAACTTATTAATATCACTTTGCTCGTATTAATAATTGGATATACAGCAATTAATTATATAGACTTACCAGAAACCATTGCTACTCACTTTAATGCTAAGGGCGAAGCTGATGGTTTCGGAAGCAAAATGACCATTTGGTTATTACCTGGAATTACTTTGTTCATTTATATATTGATGTTAGTTATAAACAGAGTTCCGCATTTACACAATTATATGGTCAACATAACTGAAGAGAATGCTCTAAAAAACTATAGGTTAAGCACACGATTAGTGCGCTTCACTAACCTTTTCTGCTTAATAATATTTGCTTTAATTTCTTACGAAATTATTGAAACTTCAAAAGGAAATAGTTTTAGCATCCTAGGCATACCGTTTTTAATATTCACTTTGGTAGTGCCAATAATAGGTATCATTTTTGTTTCTAATTACCAGAAAAAAATTAATTCATAATGAAAACTATTGCACAGTTACTAGTATATATAATAATACATGTAATTATTACTCAATTAGAATTAGTTAACTTAATCACAGAATTTGTAAAAGAATAAATGGCAAAGAAAAAAGCTTTCGCGTTGCGAGTAAATGAAGATATGTTAAAAGCTATTGAAAAATGGGCTTCAGATGAATTTCGAAGCACCAATGGTCAAATAGAATGGATGCTTATGGAAAGTTTAAAAAAAGCTAATCGCAATCCGAAAAAATCATAAAACAATCTTAAATTTTTATAAGATTAACTTCATTATAAATTATTCTTTTACTTTTATAATCACTAACCAACCGATTATAGTGAAAAAAGTATTTTTTACCATTGCCTTAATTACAGTTTTATCTACTTATTCCCAAAATAAAACTGTCCATGTAAAATACATAAATCAACCTATAAAAGTAGATGGCATATTAGACGAAGCTCCTTGGAGTGAGACTGATCCAGCTACAAACTTTTGGCAACATTTTCCAACAGATTCTCTTCAATCTAAACAACAAACAGAAATAAGAATGATGTTTGATGATCGAAATCTGTATATAGGTATGAAGGTCAATTCTGCCAATGACCAGTTCATTATTCCTTCATTACGAAGGGATTTTAGAGCTTCAGGAAACGATAACGTTACCATTTTATTTGACACATTTAGTGATGGAACCAATGCTTTTTTCTTTGGAACAAATCCTTTAGGAGTAAAACGTGAAGCATTATTATCTGGAGGTGGAACTGACCTAAGAGGGTTCAACTTGGCTTGGGATACCAAATGGCTTTGCGAAACAAAAATACACGACACTTACTATATTGCCGAATTAATGATTCCGCTTTCTGCCTTTAAGTATCGTGAAGGAGAAACTAAATGGCGCTTCAACAGTTATCAATTTGACACAAAGGACAATGAGCGTAATACTTGGATGAATATTCCGCAGAATCAGTTCATTTTTAGCTTGGCATATATGGGAGATATGATTTTTGAGAAACCTTTGGGCAACTCAAAAACTCCAATATCTTTAATACCATATGTAAACGCGTTAGTTGGTAAGGATTATCAAACCAATGAATCAACCACTAATTTTAAATTTGGTGGTGATGCAAAAATGACGATAGGAAATAGCTTGAATTTAGACCTCACAGTTAATCCAGATTTTTCTCAAGTTGAAGTAGACCAACAAGTTGTAAACCTAACTCGATTTGAAATTTCGTTACCAGAAAGACGTCAGTTTTTTATTGAAAATAGTGATCTTTTTGCAGATTTTGGAAACAATAGAGATTCCAACCCTTTCTTTTCAAGAAGGATTGGAATAGCAACAGACATTGATGGAAATAGCATTGAAAATGATATTATTGCTGGTGTAAGATTAAGCGGCAAAATAAGTAATGACTCAAGAATTGGTATCTTGAATATGCAAACTGCTGAAGATATAGCTAATGAAATTCCAACAACAAATAATTCTGTATTTACTTTCCAACAAAAAATGTTCAGTCGCTCAAATTTGAGTGTCATGCTAATTAATAAGCAAGCAACAAAAGATTACGATTTTTTAGCCAGCGAGGATCGATATAACCGAGTATTAGGTATTGATTATAGGCTAGCATCTGCTGATAATACTTGGGTTGGAAAATATTTTCTACATAAATCATTTTCACCAAATGTCAAAAGCAATGATATGTCTGCTGGAGCTACTACCGAATATAATAGCAGAAACTGGAATTTTAGAGCTGGAGGAGTATTCGTTGGTGAAAACTATAGATCTGACTTAGGTTTTATCAGACGTACAGATGTTTTTAAAATTGTACCAAGAATAGAACGTGTTTTTTGGCCTAAAAAAGGACAAATACAAAGACATAGTTTTTCGGTTTCTCCATTTTTTCTTTGGAGACCAGCACAAAATTGGGAAAACTCAGATTATACTATCGTTACATCTTGGGGAGCAGAAATGCAGAATACTTCCAGAGCCGAATTACAAATGTTCAATCGTTATACAAAACTATATGACGAATTTGACCCAACAGGAACAGATGGAGGTACTCCATTACCAGCTGGAGATTACTATTACACAAGTTATGAAGCTAGCTATAATTCAGACCAGAGAAAAGAGTTTTCATTTAACTTAGGCCCATCAATTGGTAAATTTTACAATGGTGAAAAATATTCATTTAGCGGACAACTAAACTGGAGAATACAACCATTTTTTGCAGGAAGCGTGCAAATCAACTATGAAGATATAAGACTTCCAGATCCTTATCCAGATGCAAAAATCTGGCTTATTGGTCCAAAATTAGATGTTACTTTTAATAAAAATCTCTTTTGGGCTACCTTTATACAGTACAGTACACAAAATGATAATTTTAGTGTTAATACAAGATTACAGTGGAGATTTGCTCCATTATCAGATTTATTTGTAGTTTACAACGATAATTATTTTACGGATAATGTATTTGCTCCTAGAGTACGTTCATTTAATGTAAAACTAACGTACTGGTTAAACATATAGTTTTATGGAAAATAACATCCCTTTATTTACTGATGACACAATAGTTTTCGGTCTACTCATGCTTGCGCTTGGGTTTGTTTTTTATACTGAATCTCGTCCGTCTGGATTTTGGCATAAATTTTACAAAATTGTTCCTGGCTTATTTATGGCCTACATGATTCCTGCATTATTAACAACTGTTGGTTTAATTGCACCTGAATGGACAACAACAAGCGATACTGGCGAAACTGTAGAACACAGTACTAATCTTTATTATGTTTCAAGCAGATATTTATTACCAGCAGCATTGGTATTGATGACATTGAGCATCGATTTAAAAGCAGTTTTTAATTTAGGCTGGAAAGCTTTGATAATGTTTTTTACTGGAACTTTGGGAATTGTTATAGGTGGTCCAATAGCGATATTATTAATCTCAATGGTGTCTCCTGAAACAGTTGGTGGAGCTGGTCCTGATGCAGTTTGGAGAGGACTTTCAACATTAGCAGGAAGTTGGATTGGTGGAGGTGCCAATCAAACTGCTATGTTAGAAATTTATGGCTATAATCAAAAATTATATGGAGGAATGGTATTTGTTGATATCGTAGTTGCTAATATTTGGATGGCCATTTTACTAATCGGAATTGGTAAGCGGAATCGCATAAACAAGTGGTTAAAAGCAGATACCTCGTCTATTGAAGAACTTAAAGAAAAAGTATCCACCTTTGCTGCAAAAGTTAAAAGAAATCCATCTCTTACAGATTTAATGCTTATTGCTGCCATCGCTTTTGGAACAGTTAGTTTAGCACATTTATCATCAAACTTTTTGGCACCATTATTTGGTGACATGGTAGCAGGAATTGAATCTCCAACGACAAGAAACATCTTTACCTTTTTGGGCTCAAAATTCTTTTGGATGATCAGTATTGCCACTATTATTGCGATTCTATTGTCCTTCACTAAAGCTAAAAACTATGAAGGTGCAGGAGCGAGTAAATTTGGAAGTGTATTCATTTATATATTAGTTGCTTCCATTGGAATGAAAATGGATTTAACATTAATATTTGAAAATGCAGGATTAATAGCGATTGGCTTTGTTTGGATGACCATTCATGCTGGATTATTAATATTGGTAGCTAAACTCATTAAGGCACCTTATTTCTTTTTAGCTGTTGGAAGTCAAGCCAATGTAGGAGGAGCTGCATCTGCTCCTATTGTAGCATCAGCTTTTCATCCTTCTTTAGCAACTGTTGGCGTTTTATTAGCTGTTTTTGGTTATGCTATCGGAACTGTGGCTGCGATTGCATGTACAATTCTCATGGAGTTAGCATCAATCAGTTAAAAAATAAGTTTTGATCTTATATAAATTTTCAATTCATCATTAATTGTATGATATTTGCTGCACAAAATTCAACAATGAAGAAAGTAGCAATTTTACTATTTGTAGCATTAATTATGTCTTGTGGCTCTGACACAAAACAATCAAACTTAACAGTAACTGGTTCGGTTAAAGGTTTAAAAAAAGGAACTTTATACTTACAACAACTTCAAGATACGATACTTGCTGTAAAAGACTCAATAATTTATAATGGGGAAGAACGTTTTTCGTTGTCAACTCATCTTGAGACTCCTGAAATGTTATATCTAACCTTGGATAAAAATGCTGGAGATGATATTCCAAGAATATCATTTTTTGCAGTTCCAGGCACAATTGAAATTAATACTACTTTAAAGCGATTTGAGTTTGATGCAAAAATCAGTGGTTCTCCATTACAAAAGAAATTGGAAGAGTTCAATGAAATAACGTCAAAATTCAATGACCAAAACCTAGAATTCATAAAAGCAAAATTTGATGCTCAAAAAAGTGGAGATTCTTCATTGATTGCAAAAGCTAATGATGATGCTGATAATCTGCTCAGGAGAAAATATTTATATGCCATTAACTTTGCAATGAACAACAAGGACACCGAAATAGCTCCATATATTGCTCTTGCTGAAATATATAATGCGAATATTAAATATTTGGATACTATATATAATGCACTACCCAAGGACATAGCTAATTCTAAATATGGCGTAGAATTAGATAAGTTTATCAAGGAGCGAAAAGAAGAAGAAAATCAATAAAAAAGGCGCTTAATAAGCGCCTTTTTTATTTTAATTTGTTGATTTTGTCAATCAATGCTCGACCTCTAGTTTCAAGCTCTTGATTAATACTTTTAAAGTGTGCTTTTTTATCTTCAACCTTTTTGTCATTGACCTTTGCAATTAACTCGTCAAAAGTTTCAATTGCTTCATCAATAATTGCCTCACTCTTTTTAGTGTCTTTATCTGTATTTTCGTATTCCCAGTAGTAAACTGCCTCAATGATATCACCAAGTACGTAGTTTATATCCTTTTTTAAATCTCTAACGTTTGCCATTTTATAATAAAATTAATTTCAGCAAAATTACGGAATTTTACACATAAACCTCTAAAAGTTTTGCATTGTTTGAATCTAATTCTAATTCCTTTAAAGCTGCTGGAATTAAAATAGTTTCACCTTTTTTGATAGTTTCAGAAAAGCCTTCAATGGTTACTTTTGCTTCTCCTTCAACACACATATATATAATGAAAGAATCGTAACGATTAACTTTCGAAATAGATTTAGTAAGATGAATATAGTTTGTTGTAAAATATGGACATGACACCATGTTGTTTTCTTGACCCTCTTTCTTAGAGTAAGCTACTCTAAAATCTTCTTTCATATCAAAATCAATGGCTTCAATCGCTAAATCGTTATGCAGTTCTCGTTCATTTCCTTCATCATCTTTTCTGTCCCAATCATAAACACGATACGTAATATCACTAGTTTGTTGTATTTCGGCCAGCATCACTCCTGCTCCAATAGCATGTACACGACCAACTTCAATAAAATAAGTATCTCCTTCACTAACGTTATCAAAATTTAAAATCTTTGGAAGGGTTTTGTTTTCTAAATGTTCTAAGTAAACTTCTGGTGTTACTTTTTGATTAAATCCTACAATTAAATTAGCATCATTATCTGCCTGCATAACATACCACATTTCAGTTTTACCAAATGAATTGTGGCGTTTTGCAGCTAATTCGTCATTAGGATGCAGTTGAATGGATAAATCTTCTTTAGCATCAATAAACTTGATGAGTAAAGGGAATTTTTCTCCAAATTGTTCAAAATTCTTTTTCCCAATAAGTTCCTCTTGATAGGTTGACAATAATTGTTTGAGAGTTACTCCTTTTAGTTCTCCATTAGAAACTATGGACGTATCGCCATCAACATCGCTAATTTCCCAGCTCTCGCCTACATTCGATGCGTCACTTTTTTTATTGAGAATTGTTTTTAGCTTCGTTCCTCCCCAAATTTTTTCTTTTAAAATAGGTTGGAATTTAATAGGATATAAGTGATTTTTCATGGATTAGTTTCCTGAATACGTTACGAAATTACGTGGCGTTTCAAAGAGCGTAATTTCTAAACCCAATGAGTTATCAAGTTTAGGTTTGATTTTATTATAAATAACCACTGCAATGTTTTCGGCTGTTGGGTTTAAGTCTTTAAATTCTGGAACTTCAACATTTAAATTTTTATGATCAAAGGCATCTTCAACTTCAGATTTGATGATATCTTTCAAAATCTTCATGTCTATAACATAACCTGTTTCTTGGTCAATATTCCCAGTAACACTTACTATTAATTCATAATTGTGACCATGATAATTAGGGTTGTTACACTTTCCAAAAACTTCGTCGTTTTTTTCATAACTCCAGTCTTTTCTATACAATCTATGTGCAGCATTAAAATGTGCTTTTCTACTAACGGTTACCTTCATTGCCAACTAAATTTATGTGTTTGTAGAATTTATCAAAAATTATTTTAAACCAAGCTGTATATTGTTCTGGATGCAAAGCCATATCAACCTTTACATCTTCTAAGTGCATCCATTTCCAGGATTCAACCTCATCAGGATTAATATTTGGTTCTTCATTATAATGACCAACCAGAATATGGTCAAGTTCATGTTCAGTTAAACCATTATCAAAAGGTGCTTTGTAAATAAAGGAAATTGTTTCTTTTAAATCGGTTACAAAACCCATTTCTTCTTGTAAACGACGTTTTCCTGCCTCAACATTGCTTTCTCCTTCACGTTGATGACTACAGCATGTATTAGTCCAAAGTCCAGGTGAATGATATTTATTCAATGCACGTTGCTGGAGCATTAATTCATTATCATCATTAAAAATGAATACCGAAAACGCACGATGCAAAACTGATTTTTCATGCGCTTCCATTTTAGGCATTAACCCAATTTGCTCATCGTTTTCGTTTACTAGAATAACTTTTTCCTCTTCCATATTGTAAAAATACCAAGATATTTTATAAAATCGGCAACCAAAACATAGATTTAAAAACGAATCGCATCAATTATATTTATTAGGCCTAATAATCCTATATTTGCATCCCATTTGTAAACAAGAATATGAGTTTTTTAAAAGAAATAGAACGTAGACGAACCTTTGGTATTATTTCGCACCCAGATGCTGGTAAAACAACATTAACAGAAAAACTACTATTATTTGGTGGCGCCATACAAGAAGCAGGTGCCGTAAAAAGTAATAAAATCAAAAAAGGAGCTACTAGTGACTTTATGGAAATTGAACGTCAGCGTGGAATTTCGGTTGCAACATCAGTTTTAGCTTTTGAATACAATGGCATTAAAATTAATATTCTTGATACACCAGGTCACAAAGATTTTGCTGAAGATACTTTTAGAACACTTACAGCTGTTGATAGTGTTATCGTAGTTATTGATGTTGCAAAAGGAGTTGAGGAACAAACAGAAAAGCTTGTTGAAGTATGTAGAATGCGTAATATACCAATGATTGTGTTTATTAACAAATTAGATCGTGAAGGTAAGGATGCATTTGATTTATTAGATGAAGTTGAGCAAAAATTAGGTTTAAAGGTAACTCCAATGAGTTTTCCAATAGGAATGGGTTACGACTTTAAGGGCATTTATAACCTTTGGGAAAAGAATGTCAATCTTTTTAGTGGAGATAGTAGAAAAAATATTGAAGAAACTATCGAGATTTCAGATTTAGCTTCAGAAGAGCTTACCAAACTTGTTGGAGAAACTGCTGCAGATCAATTACGCGAAGAAGTTGAACTTGTTGAAGGGATTTATCCAAAATTTGATAAAACTGATTATCTTAATGGTGAATTACAACCTGTATTTTTTGGTTCAGCATTAAACAATTTTGGTGTTCGTGAATTATTAGATTGCTTTGTAGAGATAGCTCCAAAACCAAGGCCAAAACATAGTGAAGAACGATTAGTAAAACCAGACGAAAAAAAATTCTCAGGTTTTGTTTTTAAGATTCACGCTAATATGGATCCAAATCATAGGAATCGTTTGGCATTTATTAAAATTGTCTCTGGAACTTTTGAGCGTAACAAACCTTATTTACATGTTAGGCACAACAAAAAAGTAAAATTTTCTAGTCCTAATGCCTTTTTTGCTGAGAAAAAGGAAATCGTTGATATTTCATATCCTGGTGATATTGTAGGATTACAAGATACTGGCACATTTAAAATTGGAGATACATTAACCGAAGGCGAGGTTTTAAATTATAAAGGTGTACCTAGTTTTTCTCCTGAACATTTTAGGTATATTAATAATGCAGACCCTATGAAATCTAAACAGCTTTATAAAGGGATTGACCAATTAATGGATGAAGGTGTAGCTCAATTATTCACACTTGATTTAAATGGAAGAAAAGTGATAGGTACAGTTGGTGCTTTACAGTATGAAGTAATTCAATATAGACTAGAACACGAATATGGAGCCAAATGTACTTATGAAAATCTTAATGTTCATAAGGCTTGTTGGGTTGAACCAACAGACGAAAACAATGAAGAGTTTAAAGAATTTTTAAGAGTAAAACAACGTTTTCTTGCAAAGGATAAGCAAGAGCAGCTCGTATTTTTAGCAGATTCCATGTTTTCTTTACAAATGACGCAGCAAAAATACCCAAGTATAAAATTTCACTTAACTTCTGAATATAACTAAATATCAATCGGTTATAAGCATATTCTTACAAAATTAGATTGCATTTTGTCTAAAAAAGTAATAAATATTTGTTTTTCATCGTATTTTTTGTACATTTCAACGATGATAACATTAATATAAAACTAGTATTGATACATTTAGTATAGATTCATAACCCCAAACATGATCTACTTATGGAACCTCAAGACAACATTTTCAGTAATGATGATATTACTGTGACCTTTGAACCTTGCAAATGCATTCATGCAGACAAATGCGCAAAAGAATTATCTGAAGTTTTTAGAACCTCTGTTATCCCTTGGATAAACCTAGATGGTACAGAAACCGAAAAAATTATAACACAAATTAATAAGTGTCCTTCTGGAGCTTTACAGTATTCTTTGAATTCTGAAAATAGAAAAGTAAGCTAATAAAAAATCCCTTAGAGTTACCAAAGGGATTTTATATTTATGCTTGACCTGTTGGCCCAAAGTTTATTGGCATAGGCGTTTTTTCATAATCCTTTATTGGACCATGTGACTGCTCAAAACGTTTTACATTATCACCCAACGCTTTTACTAATCTCTTAGCATGTTGTGGTGTTAAAATAATACGAGACTTAACTTTACTCTTTGGAGTACCAGGCATAATGCTTACAAAGTCTAGTACAAATTCAGAAACGGAGTGATTAATTATTGCCAAATTAGAATAGGTTCCTTCTGCAACCTTTTCATCAAGCTCAATATTAATCTGACCTTTTTTCTTGCTTTTATTATCTTCTGCCATTGTTATAGTTTTTTAATTTCAATTGTTATTGGAAATTATTATTTAATCAAATAAAAAGCCTTCATACAATAAATGAGTGAAGGCTTTTTATTTATATAAGATGCTTCGACTGTGCTCAGCACAAATTCAACTTGCAATTTTCACTTCCCCTTCGGCTCGTGAAAACTGAGTTTTTATTTAATTATAGTTCATTTCTTGCTTAGCTTGCATCATTTCATCAAACTCTTCTTTAGAACCAACGATAATATTATCATAACGTCTTAATCCTGTTCCTGCAGGAATTTTGTGACCAACAATAACATTTTCTTTCAATCCTTCAAGAGTATCTATCTTACCATTTACAGCAGCTTCATTTAAAACTTTAGTAGTTTCTTGGAACGATGCTGCAGAGATAAATGACTTCGTTTGAAGTGAAGCTCTTGTAATACCTTGAAGTATAGGAGTTGCAGTTGCTGGATTTGCATCACGTGCAGTTACTAACTTCTTATCTTCACGACGTAAAATAGAGTTTTCATCTCTTAGCTCTCTAGATGTAATGATTTGCCCAGCTTTTAAAGTTTCAGATTCTCCTGGGTCTTCTACTACTTTCTTTCCGAAAATTTCATCATTCTCTTCAATAAAGTCAGCTTTATGAACCAATTGATCTTCTAAGAAGATAGTATCTCCAGAATCTTGAATTCTAACTTTACGCATCATTTGTCTTACAACAACCTCGAAGTGCTTATCATTAATTTTTACACCTTGTAAACGATATACTTCTTGTACTTCGTTCACTAAGTATTGCTGAACAGCAGAAGGGCCTTTGATATTTAAAATATCATTCGGAGTAATTGAACCATCAGATAAAGGCATACCAGCTTTAACGAAATCATTTTCTTGTACAAGAATCTGATTCGATAATTTAACTAAGTACTTCTTGATATCACCAAGTTTTGATTCTACTATAATCTCACGATTACCACGTTTAATTTTTCCAAAAGAAACTACACCATCAATAGCACTAACTACAGCTGGATTAGAAGGGTTACGCGCTTCAAACAACTCGGTTACACGAGGTAAACCTCCAGTAATATCACCAGCTTTTGCAGATTTACGAGGAATCTTAACTAAGATTTTTCCAATATTAATTTTCTCACCATCGTCAATCATTAAATGTGCTCCAACAGGTAAGTTGTATGAACGAATTACTTCTCCTTTACCATCTTCAATATGTAAAGTTGGAATTAATTTCTTGTTTCTAGACTCAGAAATAACTTTTTCCTGGAATCCTGTTTGCTCATCTATCTCAACTTGGTAAGTAACACCTTGTTCGATATTTTCGTAACGAACTTTACCAGCAAATTCAGAAATAATCACACCATTATAAGGATCCCATTGACAAACAACATCTCCTGTTTTTAATTTGGCCTTATTTTTCTTAAAAATTGTAGATCCATAAGGAATATTATTAGTACTTAAGGTAATTCCTGTTTTCTCATCAATAAGTTTAAGTTCAGACGTTCTAGAAATTACAATATCAACTTCATTTCCTTCGCTATCTTCTCCTTTGACAGTTTTAAGATCTTCTATTTCTGCTTTACCATCAAACTTAACAACAAGTTTATTCTCTTCTGAAATGTTACCTGCAATACCACCAACGTGGAACGTACGAAGTGTTAACTGTGTTCCAGGCTCACCAATTGACTGAGCTGCAACTACACCAACGGCTTCTCCCATTTGCACCATTTTTCCAGTTGCAAGGTTTCGACCATAACATTTTGCACAAATTCCTTTTTTAGCTTCACAAGTTAATGCTGAACGAACTTCAACAGAATCAAGAGGTGAATCTTCAATCTTCTTAGCAATGTGCTCATAAATATGCTCACCAGCTCCAACGATTAATTCTTGAGTTAGAGGATCGTATACATCATGCAATGACGTACGACCAACAATTCTTTCTTCTAATTTCTCAACAACTTCTTCGTTTTTCTTCAATGGTTCAACAGTGATACCTCTTAATGTACCACAGTCATCAGAATTTACAATAACATCCTGTGACACATCAACCAAACGACGAGTTAAGTAACCAGCATCTGCTGTTTTAAGTGCAGTATCGGCAAGACCTTTACGAGCACCATGCGTTGAGATAAAGTATTCCAAAATTGAAAGTCCTTCTTTAAAGTTTGAAAGAATCGGGTTTTCAATAATTTCACCTCCACCTGCATTCGATTTTTTAGGCTTCGCCATCAGACCACGCATTCCTGTTAGCTGACGAATCTGCTCTTTAGATCCACGAGCTCCAGAATCAAGCATCATATACACAGAGTTAAATCCTTGTTGATCTTCACGAATACGCTTCATAGATAACTCGGTTAGCTCAGCATTTGTTGATGTCCAGATATCAATAACTTGGTTATAACGTTCGTTATTAGTTATAAGTCCCATGTTATAGTTAGCCATAATACCATCAACTTGCTTATTAGCAGCATCGATCATAGTATGCTTTTCAGGTGGAATAATAATATCACCTAAACTAAATGACAGTCCACCTTGGAATGCAAACTTATAACCTAAAGTCTTGATTTCATCTAAGAATGCTGCAGTTTCAGGTACACTCGTTACTTTTAAAATATCATGAATAATATCTCTTAAAGACTTTTTAGTCAATACTTGATTGATATATCCAGCTGCTTGAGGAACTTTCTCATTGAACAATACACGACCAACAGTCGTTTCTATAATTATTGGAGCAAGTTTTCCTTCTTCATTCTTATCAATTGTTCTAACTTTAATTGAAGCATTAAGCTCAACTCTTTTCTCATTATAAGCAATAATTACTTCTTCAGGAGAATAGAATGTTAATCCTTCACCAATTACTGGAACTTCTTTTGTTGACTTACGTAACTTAGTCATATAATAAAGACCAAGTACCATATCTTGTGAAGGTACAGTTACTGGAGAACCATTTGCAGGATTCAAGATATTATGAGACGCTAACATTAAAAGTTGCGCTTCAAGAATAGCTTCTGGTCCTAATGGTAAATGCACAGCCATCTGGTCACCATCGAAATCGGCATTAAATGCAGTACACACTAATGGATGTAACTGTATTGCCTTACCCTCGATTAACTTAGGTTGGAATGCTTGAATACCAAGCCTGTGAAGAGTTGGAGCACGATTTAAAAGCACTGGATGTCCTTTTAAAACATTCTCTAAAATATCCCAAACTACAGGTTCTTTTTTATCTATAATTTTCTTTGCAGATTTTACAGTTTTTACAATTCCTCTTTCAATTAATTTTCTAATTACAAAAGGCTTGTATAACTCAGCTGCCATATTCTTTGGCAATCCGCATTCAAATAATTTTAATTCTGGTCCAACAACAATTACAGAACGTGCAGAATAATCAACACGTTTACCAAGTAAGTTTTGACGAAAACGACCTTGCTTACCTTTTAATGAATCTGATAAAGATTTTAATGGTCTGTTAGAGTCTGTTTTTACTGCTGAAGACTTACGTGTATTATCAAACAATGAATCTACAGATTCTTGTAACATACGTTTTTCATTACGTAAGATTACTTCTGGAGCTTTAATCTCCACAAGACGCTTAAGACGGTTGTTACGAATGATTACACGACGATATAAATCATTTAAATCAGATGTTGCAAAACGACCACCATCTAATGGTACTAAAGGACGTAATTCTGGTGGAATTACAGGAACGGCCTTCATAATCATCCATTCTGGATGATTTTCTCTATTCAAATTAGCATCTCTAAATGCTTCAACAACTTGTAAACGCTTTAACGCTTCTGTTTTACGTTGCTTAGATGTTTCCGTATTTGCTTTATGGCGTAATTGGAATGATAATTCATCAAGATCAATTCTTGATAATAATTCAATCAAACACTCAGCTCCCATTTTTGCAATAAACTTTTCTGGGTCTGTATCATCTAAGTATTGGTTTTCTTGTGGAAGTGTTTCAAGAATATTTAAATATTCTTCTTCAGTTAAGAAATCCATTTTCTGAAGATCTTCACCTTCAGCATTTTTTGCATTTCCAGGTTGAATTACCACATAACGCTCATAATAGATTATCATATCTAATTTCTTAGATGGTAATCCTAATAAGTAACCTATTTTATTAGGTAACGAACGGAAATACCAAATATGTGCTACTGGTACTACCAAGTTTATATGTCCAACTCGATCACGACGTACTTTCTTTTCAGTTACTTCAACTCCACATCTGTCGCAAACAATGCCTTTATATCTAATACGCTTATATTTTCCACAAGCACATTCGTAATCCTTTACAGGACCAAAAATACGCTCACAAAACAAACCATCGCGTTCTGGTTTATGAGTTCTATAATTTATAGTTTCTGGTTTTAAAACCTCTCCACGAGATGCAGCCAAAATAGACTCTGGAGATGCTAACCCAATTGAGATTTTGTTAAACCTCTGTACTGTATTCTTATCTTGTTTTCTTGCCATGATAATGGTTGTGATAATGAATTAATTACTCTTCTAATCTAATGTCCAATCCAAGACCTTTCAATTCGTGCATTAATACGTTGAAAGATTCTGGTAGTCCAGGTTCTGGCATTGGCTCACCTTTTACGATTGCTTCGTAAGTTTTTGCTCTACCAATTACGTCATCTGATTTTACAGTTAAGATTTCACGAAGTGTGCTTGATGCTCCATAAGCTTCAAGTGCCCAAACTTCCATCTCACCAAAACGCTGGCCTCCAAATTGTGCTTTACCACCAAGAGGTTGTTGTGTAATAAGTGAGTATGGTCCTATTGAACGTGCGTGCATCTTATCGTCAACCATGTGTCCTAGCTTAAGCATGTAAATCACACCTACTGTTGCTGGTTGATCAAATCTGTCTCCAGTACCTCCATCATATAAATATGTATGACCATATCTTGGAATTCCAGCTTCATCTGTAAATTCATTAATCTGATCAATTGTTGCTCCATCAAAAATTGGAGTTGCATATTTACGGTCTAATTTCTGTCCAGCCCAACCAAGAACTGTTTCATAAATCTGACCAATGTTCATACGTGATGGTACACCAAGAGGATTCAATACAATATCAACCGGTGTCCCATCTTCAAGGAATGGCATATCTTCTTGACGAACGATACGAGCAACGATACCTTTGTTACCGTGACGTCCTGCCATTTTATCTCCTACTTTCAGTTTACGCTTTTTAGCGATATAAACTTTAGCTAGTTTGATGATTCCTGCTGGTAATTCGTCACCTACAGAAATAGTGAACTTTTCACGACGTAATGATCCTTGAAGGTCATTTTCCTTAATCTTATAGTTGTGGATTAAATCTGCAACTAATTTATTAATATGTTTATCTGTTGTCCATTTTCCTGCAACTAAGTGTGCATAATCATCAACAGCATTTAACATCTTTAAAGTAAACTTCTTTCCTTTAGGGAAAACTTCTTCGCCTAAGTCATTAAAGATTCCTTGAGCAGTTTTACCACCAACAATTGTAAATAGTTTTTCAACTAAAATACCTTTAAGGTCGTCAAACTTCTTGTCATAGATATCTTCTAATTGAGCGATATCTTCTTTATCTTTTGCTCTCTTGCGCTTATCCTTTATTGCTCTTGCAAATAACTTCTTGTCAATTACAACACCATGTAACGAAGGTGACGCTTTTAATGATGCATCTTTTACATCTCCAGCTTTATCACCAAAGATGGCGCGAAGTAATTTTTCTTCTGGAGTTGGGTCAGATTCTCCTTTTGGAGTAATCTTACCTATAAGAATATCTCCTGGCTTAATCTCAGCACCAATACGAATCATACCATGTTCATCCAAGTCTTTTGTAGCCTCTTCAGAAACGTTCGGAATATCATTTGTAAGCTCTTCATTACCAAGTTTTGTATCTCTAACTTCCAATGAATATTCATCAATATGAATAGAAGTAAAGATATCGTCTCTTACAACTTTTTCAGAGATTACAATCGCATCCTCAAAGTTATAACCTTTCCAAGGCATGAAGGCAACCTTCATGTTTCTTCCTAGTGCAAGTTCTCCATTTTGAGTTGCGTAACCCTCACAAAGTACTTGTCCTTTGGTAACCTTATCGCCTTTTTCAACAATAGCTTTAAGGTTTACTGAAGTTCCTTGGTTTGTTTTTCTAAACTTAGTTAAAGGATATGTTTTAGTATTAGAATCAAAACTCACTAAAGCTTCTTCATCTGTTCTTGCGTATTTTATAACAATTTCATTTGCATCAACATACTCAACAACACCTTCTCCTTCTGCATTTACTAATACTCTAGAGTCTGAAGCTACCTGACGCTCTAAACCAGTACCAACAATTGGTGATTGTGGTAATAATAAAGGTACAGCTTGACGCATCATGTTAGATCCCATCAAGGCTCTGTTGGCATCATCATGTTCCAAGAATGGAATCAATGACGCTGATATAGAGGAAATCTGGTTTGGTGCAACGTCTGTGTAATGAAGTCCGCTTGGATCTATTACAGGGAAGTCTCCTTCTTGACGAGCAATAACTTTGTCATGAAGTATTTTTCCTTTTTCATCAACTTCAACAGTTGCCTGGGCAATCATTTTCTCTTCTTCTTCTTCAGCACTTAAATAAATAGGTTCACCTTTAATATCGACAACGCCATTTTCAACTGAACGATAAGGAGTTTCAATGAATCCCATTGAGTTAACCTTAGCATATACAGATAATGAAGAAATCAAACCAATGTTTGGTCCTTCAGGTGTTTCAATTGGACAAAGACGTCCATAATGTGTATAGTGAACATCACGAACCTCAAATCCTGCTCTTTCTCTAGATAAACCTCCAGGTCCTAAAGCTGATAAACGACGTTTGTGAGTAATCTCGGCTAAAGGATTCGTTTGATCCATAAACTGAGACAACTGGTTTGTACCAAAGAATGAATTAATTACAGACGACAAAGTCTTAGCATTAATCAAATCGATCGGTGTAAATACTTCATTATCACGAACGTTCATACGCTCACGAATAGTACGTGCCATACGAGCTAAACCAACACCAAATTGAGATGATAACTGCTCACCAACAGTACGAACACGACGGTTTGATAAGTGATCAATATCATCAATCTCTGCTTTTGAGTTGATAAGTTCAATTAAATATTTTACAATAGTTATGATATCTTCTTTGGTAAGTACTTGCTTATCCATTCCAATATCCAACTGTAATTTTTTGTTCATTCTATAACGACCTACCTCACCTAAGTTGTAGCGTTGATCGCTAAAGAAAAGTTTATCGATTATACCTCTTGCTGTTTCCTCATCTGGCGGTTCAGCATTACGAAGTTGACGATAAATATGCTCAACAGCTTCTTTTTCAGAGTTTGTTGGATCTTTTTGAAGTGTATTATGAATAATAGCATAATCTCCTTGCTGCGCACTTTCTTTATGTAGAAGAATTGTTTTTACACCTGCTTCAAGGATTTCTTCAATATTTTCTTTATCAATTTCAGTATCACGATCTAAAACAATTTCGTTACGCTCAATAGATACAACCTCACCAGTATCCTCATCAACAAAATCTTCATGCCACGTATTTAATACACGTGCGGCAAGTTTACGACCGATAACTTTTTTAAGTCCTGATTTTGAAACCTTAACTTCTTCAGCAAGGTCAAATATCTCAAGAATATCTTTATCTCTTTCAAAACCAATAGCACGGAAAAGTGTCGTTACTGGTAATTTTTTCTTTCTATCAATGTATGCATACATTACAGAATTAATATCTGTAGCAAATTCTATCCAAGACCCTTTAAAAGGAATTACTCTTGCAGAATATAACTTGGTTCCATTAGCATGAAAAGATTGACCAAAAAATACACCAGGAGATCTATGTAATTGAGATACTACCACACGCTCTGCACCATTGATACAAAAAGTACCACTAGGTGTCATGTAAGGTATAGTTCCTAAATACACATCTTGAACAATAGTTTCAAAATCCTCATGTTCAGGATCTGTACAATATAATTTTAGTCTAGCTTTAAGTGGAACACTGTATGTTAGTCCTCTTTCTATACATTCTTCTATTGTGTATCTTGGTGGATCGATAAAATAATCCAAAAATTCCAAGACAAATTGATTACGAGTATCTGTAATCGGGAAGTTTTCCATGAAGGTGTTGTATAAACCTTCATCACCTCTTTCTTCTGATTTAGTCTCTAACTGGAAAAAATCCTGGAAGGATTTAATCTGAATATCCAGAAAATCAGGATATTCGGTTCTATTTTTAATAGATGAGAAATTTAATCTTTCAGCTTTAGTTGCTAACATCGACGGACGAAATTTTGATTAAAAAATAGTTTTACGTGCACATAACGTTTATATACACAAAAGGGTCTAGGTCTTGGAGAGCTTCTCTCCAGACCTAAACCATATTTTGTAGGTTAGTTAAGCTTACTTAAGCTCAACCTCAGCTCCTGCTTCTTCTAAAGAAGTCTTAAGACCTTCAGCTTCGTCTTTAGATACACCTTCTTTAATTGCTTTTGGTGCACTATCAACTAATTCTTTAGCATCTTTTAATCCTAATCCTGTTAATTCTTTAACAAGTTTTACAACTGCTAATTTAGAACCTCCAGCGGCTTTAAGGATTACATCGAATTCAGTTTGCGCTTCACCAGCATCATCTCCGCCAGCAGCACCACCTCCAGCAGCAACTGCAACAGCAGCAGCAGCAGGTTCGATACCATACTCTTCTTTTAATATATCAGCTAATTCGTTAACTTCTTTTACTGTTAAGTTTACTAACTGTTCTGCGAAATCTTTTAAATCTGCCATTTTTCTATCGTTTTAATAATTTTTTAATTTAATATAATTTGTAAAAAGTGCGTACTATTTAATTTATCCCTCTTTTTGAGATAATGTTTTAAGAATACCTGATAATTTACCTCCTCCTGATTGAAGTGCCGAAATAACATTCTTAGCTGGAGATTGTAATAATGTAATTACTTCTCCGATTAGCTCTTCTTTAGATTTGATATCAACAAGCATATCTAATTGGTCATCACCTAAGTAAATAGCTTCTTCTATAAACGCTCCTTTTAAAAGAGGTTTATCAGATTTTTTTCTGAAAGCCTTAATTACTTTTGCTGGTGCATTACCTGCTTCAGAATACATAACTGAAGTGTTACCTTTTAATGCTGAAGGTAAATCTCCAAATTCTTTTTCTGAAGCTTCCATTGCTTTTTCCAACAATGTATTTTTAACAACTGCTAGTTTTACGTTTGCTTTAAAACAAGCGCGACGTAAGTTTGAAGTAGTTCCTGCATCCAATCCAGAAATATCTGCCAAATAAATATTGGCGTTTTCAGATAACTGAGCAGTTAACTCTTCAATTACTTGTGATTTTTCTTCTCTTGTCATAATAAAAAGTTTTTACTGCTTAACCTATTTTTGGATCAATTGCTACACTAGGACTCATTGTGCTAGACATGTAAATGCTTTTTACATAAGTTCCTTTTGCAGATGTTGGTTTAAGTTTCATTAATGTTGAAAGTAACTCTTGAGCATTACCTGCAATTTTATCAGCACTAAAAGATGCTTTACCAATTGCTGCATGCACAATACCCGTTTTATCAACTTTAAAATCAATTTTACCAGCTTTTACTTCTGTTACTGCTTTAGCAACATCCATAGTTACTGTACCAGTCTTAGGGTTTGGCATTAATCCACGAGGACCTAAAACACGGCCTAATGGTCCTAATTTACCCATTACACTTGGCATTGTTACAATTACGTCAACATCTGTCCAACCACCTTTGATTTTATCAAGGTATTCGTCCAATCCAACGTAATCTGCTCCTGCTTCTTTAGCCTCAGCCTCTTTATCAGGAGTAACCAATGCTAAAACTTTCATATCTTTTCCAGTACCATGAGGAAGAGATACAACACCTCTAACCATTTGGTTCGCTTTTCTAGGATCTACACCTAAACGAACAGCTAAATCTACAGATGCATCAAATTTTGCATTTGAAATTTCTTTGATTAAAGCTGAAGCTTCCTCAACTGAGTAAAGCTTACTTTTATCAATTTTAGCTACTGCTTCTTTTTGTTTTCTTGTTAATCTTGCCATTTCAAAAAATAATTTAGATTAATTAGGTGCTTCTCCGCCTCTAACAGTTATTCCCATTGATCTTGCAGTTCCAGCTACCATTTTCATAGCAGAATCAACTGTAAATGCATTTAAATCTTGCATTTTGTCTTCAGCAATAGTTCTAACTTGATCCCAAGTTACTTTTGCAACTTTTTTCCTATTTGGTTCACCTGAACCCTTTTTTACTTTGGCCGCTTCTAATAATTGTACAGCTGCAGGTGGCGTTTTAATGACAAAATCAAATGATTTGTCTTTATAAACTGATATCACTACAGGTAATACTTTACCTGGTTTGTCTTGCGTTCTAGCATTAAATTGCTTACAAAACTCCATGATATTTACTCCAGCAGCACCTAGAGCGGGTCCAACCGGTGGCGACGGATTCGCTGCACCTCCCCTAACTTGTAGCTTAACTACTTTACCTAACTCTTTTGCCATTTTTAATAATTTAGTTTGAACTATTTTTAATTTGTGGAAGCGTTAAAAACAATTCTATATATGTGTAACAATTATTATATTTTTTCAACTTGCATATAGCTTAATTCTAATGGTGTTTTTCTTCCAAAAATCTTAACCATTACTTCTAGCTTACGCTTTTCTTCATTTATCTTTTCAATAGTACCTTCAAATCCATTAAATGGACCATCAATTACTTTAACCGTTTCTCCTATTACAAAAGGAATTGCAACATTAGCATCAGCTTCAACCGACAATTCATCAACTTTTCCTAACATTCTGTTTACTTCAGATTGTCTTAATGGAACTGGGTCTCCTCCTTTTGTTTCTCCTAAAAATCCAATTACATTAGTAATAGATTTTATGATGTGTGGTATTTCACCACTAAGGTTTGCTTGAATCATTATATATCCAGGAAAATAAACTTTTTCTTTGTTTATCTTTTTTCCATTTCGGATTTGAATAACTTTTTCAGTAGGAACCAATACTTGTTCAACATAATCTCCTAAACCCAATCTAGCAATTTCATTTTCTATATAGGTTTTGATTTTGTTTTCTTGACCACTTACAGCCCTAACTACATACCATTTTTTTTCAACACTGCTATCAGACATAATTAAGCTACCTTACTTTAAAAGATTAAAATATTCCTTAATTACACCACTAAAAACAGTATCAACTCCCCAAATGGCGAGAGAAAATATGATAGAAAAAACTGCTACTAACACTGTTAAGCTCTGTGCTTCAGCTAAAGTTGGCCAGCTCACATGATTTTTTAATTCATCAAATGATTCCTTTACGTAATTTACAATTCCTGCCATTTATTTATATTTATCTATTAAGAATTTCCTAATCGCTTAAAATCTTCTCAACTCGCATTAATTTTGCACGGGTTGAGAGACTCGAACTCCCGACACCTGGTTTTGGAGACCAGTGCTCTACCAACTGAGCTAAACCCGTAAATACAAGTCAAGGTATTTCGAAAAATCGAAACACCTTAACTTTATATATTAAACTTTAATTAGTCTAAAATCTCAGTAACCTGACCAGCTCCAACTGTTCTACCACCTTCACGGATAGCGAAACGTAAACCTACGTTCATAGCAATTGGTTGGATTAACTCAACATGAATAGTTAAGTTATCACCAGGCATAACCATCTCTACTCCATCAGGTAAAGCAATATTACCAGTTACGTCAGTTGTACGTACGTAAAACTGTGGACGATAGTTATTGTGGAATGGAGTGTGACGTCCACCTTCTTCTTTTTTAAGGATATAAACCTCAGCTTTAAATTTAGCATGTGGAGTTACAGAACCTGTTTTACAGATTACCATACCTCTACGAATATCAGTTTTCTCAATACCTCTTAATAAGATACCAACGTTATCTCCAGCTTCACCTCTATCTAATATTTTACGGAACATCTCAACTCCAGTAATTGTAGAAGCTAATTTTTCAGCACCCATACCAATGATATCTACAGGATCTCCAGTGTTTGCAACACCAGTTTCAATACGACCAGTTGCAACAGTACCACGACCTGTAATAGAGAATACATCTTCAATAGGCATTAAGAAATCCTTATCTACATCTCTTTTTGGTAATTCAATCCAAGAATCTACAGCTTCCATTAATTCCATAACTGTATCAACCCATTTTTGCTCACCATTTAATGCACCTAAAGCAGAACCAGAAATAACAGGACCATTGTCTCCGTCATATTCGTAGAAGTTTAATAAATCTCTAACTTCCATGTCTACTAATTCTAAAAGCTCTTCATCGTCAACCATGTCAACTTTATTCAAGAAAACAACGATACGAGGAATACCTACCTGACGTCCTAAAAGGATATGCTCACGAGTTTGTGGCATTGGACCATCTGTAGCAGCAACTACTAAGATAGCACCATCCATTTGAGCAGCACCAGTTACCATGTTCTTAACGTAATCCGCGTGACCTGGACAGTCAACGTGAGCATAGTGACGGTTAGCTGTTGAATATTCAACGTGAGATGTATTAATTGTAATACCTCTTTCTTTTTCTTCCGGAGCGTTATCGATTTGATCGAATGCTCTCGCTTCAGATAATCCTGCATTTGCCAAAACAGAAGTAATAGCTGCAGTTAAAGTTGTTTTTCCGTGATCAACATGTCCAATTGTACCTATATTTAAGTGCGGTTTGGAACGATCGAAAGTTTCCTTTGCCATGATTTAAAATTTAATCTTAGTTATATAATAATATTAGTGTTCAAATTTTTTAATCTTAAAAAGAGCCAATGACGGGATTTGAACCCGTGACCTCTTCCTTACCAAGGAAACGCTCTACCCCTGAGCTACACCGGCAAAAAATTGAGCGGGAGACCGGGTTCGAACCGGCGACATTCAGCTTGGAAGGCTGACGCTCTACCAACTGAGCTACTCCCGCAATAATTTTTTTAATCCATGTGACTTTTTGTGGGGAGAGCAGGATTCGAACCTGCGAAGGTAAAAACCAACAGATTTACAGTCTGTCCTCGTTGGCCGCTTGAGTATCTCCCCAATAAAATTCACTCTTTAAAAGAACTTGAGTCGATGAAGGGATTTCTCTTCGACTACGCTCAGGATAAACTTCTCATCCCTAATCAAAATCTACTTAAAAGTAAAATCCTGACACCCTTTACGTTTTCAATATTTCAGAGCCGATGGAGGGACTCGAACCCACGACCTGCTGATTACAAATCAGCTGCTCTAGCCAGCTGAGCTACATCGGCTTATTTTTGCTACTTTTAGGCAACAAAAAAGTCCGCTATTTCTAACGGACTGCAAATGTATATATATTTTTTTTGTTTCAAAACATTTTTTGAAAAATTTTCTTCATAAATGTGCTCTTAATTTTTCTTTGCGTTTTTTTAATTGTCTTTCTAGCGAATTGACGGCTGAATCTGCTCCTTCTTCAAAAGTTTTACAAACTTTTTTTACAACAAAACTATCGCCTGGAACTGCAACTCTTGCTTCAAAAATCTTATTTTCTTTATCACTTGTGTTTTCAACTTTTAAAAAAACGTCAGATTTAATAACTTTATCGTAGTAACGATCGAGTTTATTCATTCTATTCTGTATAAAATCTATTAACTTTTTGTCTGCGTTAAAATTTACTGATTGTGTGTTTACTTTCATATCCTTACACTTTTGGTTAGACAATAATTTACTCTTTTGAATTTCTTGGATGAGATTTGGCGTATACTTTTTTTAATTCTGCTATACTATTGTGTGTATAAACTTGAGTTGCTGCCAAACTTGTATGTCCAAGTAATTCTTTTACTGCATTTAAATCTGCACCTTGGTTTAGTAAGTGAGTCGCAAAAGAGTGTCTTAATATATGAGGACTCTTTTTTAACTTAGAAGATGCAAAACTAAAATACTCATTTATTATTCGGTAAACAAGTGTTTCATATATTTTAACTCCCTTTTTTGTTAAAAATAACATGGATTTATCACTAACAATTGGTAGTTTATTTCTTTCTGCTAAGTATTTTTTTAATGTATCTATTGATGAATCTAATAATGGTAATATTCTCTCCTTGTTTCTTTTGCCTAGCACCTTAAGGGTTTTCTTTTCAAAATTTAAATCTGGTAGCTTGATATTTATTAATTCTATACGTCTAATTCCAGTTGAATAAAACAACTCTATTATTGATTTATCCCTCAGCCCTTCAAATGTGTTATCAAACGTAAAATCTGTTAGCACACTTTTAACTTCTTCTTGAGAAAAAGGTATTTGAATTTTTTTCTCTGTTTTTAGTGCTTTGTGTTTTACAAGAGGGTTTACTTTTATAGATTCTATTTTTAGCAGAAACTTAAAATAACTATTTAACGACGATATTTTTCTGTTGATACTTCTATTAGAAATATTTGTCTCAACTAATTTTATAATCCAACTCCTGATTTGGAAATAGTTTACATTATCTATTTTTCTTTCACCATATTCTTCTTTACAGAAATCAGAAAAGTTTTCTAAATCTCTTACATAAGCTTTAATAGTATGCAGCGAATAGTTTTTTTCTAAAGAAAGATAATCTGAGAATGATTTGAAGGTCATGTAATATAATTAATACTTAAATGTACAAACTATTTATAAAACAAAAACCCACAATATATATTGTGGGTTTTAATTTATTTATAAAAGCTACTAAATTTCTTCTGCATCTCTTAAGTGCTGAATATATTGTGCTTTTTGTATTTGAGCTCTACGTGCTATTGAAGGTTTTGTAAACTGCTTACGTGTTTGCAACATACGCTTAGTTCCAGTTTTATCAAACTTTCTCTTAAAACGCTTTAAAGCTCTATCTATATTTTCTCCTTCTTTTATCGGAATTATTAACATAGTGTCTTAACCTCCTCTCTTTTAGAATTTTCAGGATGCAAATATATAAACTTATTTAAAATCTACAATTTTTAAATAAAATTTTAAGTAGCTGGTTTATACTCTTTCTTGTCAATTACCATTTTGGCAAAATTGTGATACAATTTTCGCCAAAATGGTAATTTAGCGAGTAGCAGGCTTATACTCTTTCTTATCTATAATTATTTTAGCGATAATCTCTCTTAAGATTTCAGAAGTTCCTCCTCCAATTGGACCTAGTCTACTATCTCTAAATAAGCGAGCCATTGGGTAATCTTCCATATAACCATAACCTCCTAAAAATTGCAAGCATTGGTAAGCAACCTCGTCTGCCATTTTTGTAGAACGAAGTTTTGATATAGTTGCCTCTTTCACAGCATACTCTCCCTTATTTAATTTGTAAGCAACAGAATAGTTATAAATTTTGCATACTTCCATATCTGCATATAATTCTGCATAAGTATGTCGTAATGCTTGATATTTATTTATGGTCCTTCCAAAAGTTGATCGTTCTGACATATAATGTAAAGCATAATCCAAAGCATATTCTGCTCTAGCATGAGCATTTATTCCCATGACCAATCTCTCTAAAGCAAAATGTTGCATTATGTATGGGAATCCTTTTCCTTCTTCTCCCATTAAGTTAGAAACTGGAATTACAACATTATCATAAGCTATCTCAGCAGTATCAGATGCTCGCCAACCCAATTTATCTAACTTAGAAACTGAAACACCTTCAGCCTTGCTGTCAACAATAAACATGCTAATTCCTTTATTGCCTAGTTCTGGATTTGTTTTAGCTGCTACAATCATATAGTCACTATAAACACCATTTGTAATAAATGTTTTTGAACCATTAATTACATAGGTATCTCCTTGTTTAACAGCTGTGGTTCGCATACCTGCAACATCACTTCCACCAAAAGGTTCAGTTACACATAGACAACCTATTTTTTCACCCATTACACTTGGTTGAAGATATTTTAACTTTTGCTCATGATTAGCTTCTTTGTTAAGGTGTGTCATCGCTAAATAAGCATGAGCCCAAATTGCAGCTGCAAAACCACCTGAATTTATTTTTTGTAATTCTTCAAGAAGTATTACTGTGTAGAACAAATCTAAATCTAATCCATCATAAGCTTCAGGTGTTGCCAAACCAAAATAACCCATTTCGCCAAGCTTCTGCCAAATGAAACGGTCAATAGTTCCTGATTTCTCCCATTTTTCAATATGTGGAACGACTTCTTTTTGTAGAAAATCCTGTAGGCTTTTTCTAAATAATTGATGTTCTTCTGTGAAGTACATACTATCCATAATCATGCAATTTATTCGAGCTTCAAATATAACTTAATTATCTCGATTTTATCTATAGGAAAGTCTTTTACTTTTGCTAGATCATTTAATGATTTATAACCTTCTCGTAAAGTTCGCTGATCGATGATTTCATAAGCAAGTTCGTAATCTATATGCTGAATAGTCACAAGCTGTTCGATTGTTGCAGTATTTATATTTACCTTGTCAATCGTTCTTGGCGTCTTTACCGTAAATTCATTGAGCAAACGTTCAAGCACTTCTGGTGAAATTCCATAGACATCTTCCAGCTGTACATCTGCAATAAAACCTCCATTAAACTTGTTTCTGAATTTTATGATTCTATCTGATAATTTTTCGCCTATACCATTTACCTTTTGCAATTGTTTTGCAGATGCAGTGTTTAAATCAATTTTTTGTTCAAATGTTTTTTGCGAGTTGTTTTGATAACTAAAATTAGTTTTAGGTTTTGGGTTGGTTACCCATTCTGGGAATTTAAAATGAGGCGATATAACATTTAATAAAGAATCAGAAACTTTTGTGACTTGTTGAAATTGAATTGCAGAATTCACCCATTTATCCTGAGCTCTAAATTTATGTAATCTATCAATTTCTTCTGAGGTCAATCCGAGTGTGTACCCTTTATAATCTGTTATATAATTTGGATTGAATGGAAATATTTTTGGCTTATTGTTTTCAATTTCAACTAATTTAAGCGAATCGATTTCGCTTTGAAACTTTTGAAGTTCAGCCTCGTTAATTGAAATGTCTTTTGTTGGTAACTCAACAAACAAATAGAGCAGTTGAATGACGACAATAATTAATAACAATAAAAAAATCCCACTTCGTTGTCCTCTTGTGAACTTGAAATGGGATTTCATTTAAGTATTATGTTTAATTAAGATTTAGCTTCTTTTATAGCATCAGTGTATCTAGCAAGTTGCTTTTTAACCACTGGGAATAAGAAATATAGTCCAATCATATTAGGGAATACCATTGCAAAAATCATTGCATCAGAGAAGTCCCAAATAGATTTCATACTTGCAGCAGCACCAATAACAACAAATAAGCAAAACAATAATTTGTATACCATATCTGCTCTTTTGCCTCTACCAAATAAAAACTTCCAAGACTGTAATCCGTAATATGACCATGAAATCATAGTAGAAACTGCAAATAACACAACAGCAATGGTTAAGAATACATTAGAGTAAGGTATATATTCTGCGAATGCGGCTGACGTAATTCCAGCACCTTCTAATCTTGCTCCTTCTATAAATACGCCACCACTTCCATCTCCTCCATATTGAAAGACTGTTGCTCCTGCTGCATCTCCACCGAAGTTAAAAATAATAATTACTAAGGCTGTCATTGTACAAATTACTACTGTATCAATAAACGGTTCTAACAATGCAACTAAACCTTCAGATGCAGAGTATTTAGTTTTTACAGCTGAATGTGCAATAGATGCAGAACCAGCTCCAGCTTCATTTGAGAAAGCTGCTCTTTTAAATCCAACTAATAAAACACCGATAAAACCACCTACTCCAATAGCTGTTGGATTAAAGGCTTCTCTAAAAATTAAAGCAAAAGCATCACCAATTAATGAAAAGTTAGCTCCTAAAATATATAGACAAGCTAACACATATAATCCAGCCATAAAAGGCACTACTTTTTCTGTCACAGAAGCAATTCTTTTAATACCTCCAATTATAATAATTCCAACTACTATCGCCATTATTACTCCAATAATTGCTCCAGCCGCTGTACTTTCTAATCCTAATAATTCTTTTAAAACAACTGTTGCTTGATTAGATTGAGCAGCGTTTCCACCACCAAAAGACCCACCAATACAGAAAATAGCAAAAATAACTGCTGCTATTTTTCCTAGCATTTGAAACCCTCTTTCTTTCAAGCCTTTACTTATATAATACATTGGTCCACCATAAACAGTACCATCTTCTCCTACGTCTCTATATTGAACTCCCAAAGTACATTCTACAAACTTGGTTGACATTCCTAAAAATCCACAAACAACCATCCAAAATGTTGCTCCTGGTCCACCTAGTGCAATTGCTAAAGCTACACCAGCAATGTTTCCGTTTCCAACTGTACCAGAAACCGCAGTTGCCAATGCTTGAAAATGGGAAACTTCACCTTCTTCACTTTCATCTCTAATAGTTTCAATAGAATCTCCTCCAGGAGTTGAATCACCATAAGCTGGTTCTACTACAGGATGGTCTATATCATCATATTTACCTCTAACCACATTTATCGCTGTTTTAAAATGAAAAAGATTTGGAAACTTAAAATAGATAGTAAAAAACGCTGCACTTGCCACTAACAAAAGAAGTACAAATGGAATCTCTATACTTTCACTTTTATAAATAGGGAAGAAAATTACGCTACTAAAGAAATCTGATATCGGCTTAAAGGCCTGATCAATTTTTTGATCTAGTCCTACTTCGGCTTCTTGAGCAAAAGTTAAAAGCGGTAACATTAAAGTAAATATTGAAAGAAGATATTTCTTCATAATGGAAAATATTAGTTAGTTATATTTTAAAATTGTTAGTTTAAGATAGCAAGATGCTAAAAAAAAATGAGTTTTTAAAACATTGGTTGTTAAAAAGGTTACTCTACTTCTATATTATAAAGTGAATTTAACTTCTGTATTTGCTCTGGTCTTCCTAATACAATTACCTTAGAGTTAGGAGCTAGTTTGAGTTCGGCTTCTGGATTGATAAGATATTCACCATTTTCGTTTTTATAACCTATAACATTGCATCCTGTTTTCTTCCGAAGATCCAAATCCTTTATTGTTTTTAACTCCGATGTATCATATAAATGTTCAACAGAAATTTCTTCAATATTTATATTGGACTCACCTACTATTGACAAATTATCTATAAACTCCAGTAAGTCTGGAACAACAACCAAAGATGCCATGTGATCTCCTCCAATTTTATCTGGTAGTATTACATTATTGGCTCCAGCGAGTTTTAATTTACCATAGGTAGTTTCTTGTGATGCTCTACTTATTATACGTATGTTATCATTTATTTGCCTTGCAGATAGCACAACAAACACATTGTCTGAATCACTAGGCAACGCAGAAATAAGGCAATCTGCTCTATCAACTCCTGCTTGCATTAATATTTCATCTTCATTAGCATTGCCATGTATAAAAGGCATCATCTCACTTTGATGCTTATCTACAGTTTCTTTTTTTGCCTCAATAACCACAAACGGTCTTTTATGAGCTATTAATTTTTTAGCTGCTTGCTTTCCATTTCTACCATAACCACAAATAATGACGTGGTTTTTAAGAGCATCAATTTTTTTTTGCATCTTTTTTTGTTTTAATTCTTCAACATCATTTTTTGTAATAATATATTCAGAAATTACCTTAATCGCATAACCTACAATAACTACACTTGTAAGAATAAGAAAAATAGTAAAAATCTTTGATTCTACATCTTGTGAACCACCAACCTCTTTAAATCCGACAGTTGTTATAGTAATCACAGTCATATAAGCAGCATCCAACCATGTATAATCATTTAAATATTTAAAGCCTATAACACCAATACATAGCAGAATAATCAACAAGATTATTGCAGTATTTACTTTAGAACGGAATACTTTTATTAAAGGGTTTTCCATAGGCTATAAATCAAATACAGAGCTTCGTTTAGTATAAAGTAAATCTTTAATTCTCATCCAAAAAGCAATGAACAAATATAACGCAAATCCAAAACCAAGAGTAACAAAAGTTAAGTACATAAACGAGGTTCTAACAACTTTTGCTCTAATACCTAAACGGTCAGCTATACGTTGACACACATAATAGCCATGCTTTTGAAAATAGAGTAAGGTTTTGTAGAAAATTTTCATCGACGCAAGTTAATCAATTCCTGTTTAAAAGTGAATTCCCAATTGCACATTGTAAACATTTATTCTTATTACAATATTCATTTTTTAATTCCAACAAAGCTTGCGATTGCATTGCAGAGGTTGAAACAGGTTTTAGGCTCTGAAATTTATCAACGATACCATTTTTTTCAGATTTAATTTCTTTAATAAGTTTAATAATGGTTTCATTATTGTCTTTTCCAACATACTTTGAATAACAATACGTTAAAGGAATGATAGTATTAATGAGAAGTAAATCAACAAATGCTTTTGTTAAGTTCTTTTTAGATACTTTGGATTGTTTTTCAAAAGTATAATGTGACTCCCAAAATTTGGATGTACTTGCCTTAAATACTTTATAGAATTCTTCAGTTGAATCTAATTGGACAACAGTAGAAAATAAATTTTGATTTAAATGGTATACCATAGCCAACTGCGACAATCTTATTGTTGGAAAGTTTTTAGGTCGCAACCTAAAATATTGAATTGGTAAAACACCATCGTTTCTTAGGTCAAATTTTTGTTTTAAGAATTTAAACTCACTTTGCAACTCCTTAACATAGCTATTTTCAAGGTTATCGTTTAGCATATTGGCTTGACCAAACAAAAGTGCTTCCAATTGAAGAACATTAGATTGCAATTTCCTAATTATTGAAAAATCAAAAGAGTTTGCCAAACTGAAAAAAGCATCAGCATTTACTTTAAGTCCGAAATTTTTAGTCAACAGCTTAAAAAGTACTGCTTCCCAATTGCTGTTAGATTTTGCCAATAGTTCCTCAATAACTCTTGATTTACTCTCTAAACGCTCAAAGTATAAACGCTCCAACCAGTTTTGGGTAATAAAATCATCAACTTCAGCAAAATCATTTTCGCAGTTAACCCAGTTCTTATTATTACTTAATAAAGCTTTGTAATTATTCACTGAGAAATCTGAAACATAGTCCTTTAAAACCAGAGTAGGCAACTTACTATTGTCGTTTCTATAAATATCTGTATCATGTTCCCAAACCACATGCAAAATCACATTATCATAGGCATTATCTGTTTCATGGTTGTGTAAATACCAATCTGAAGATTTTAAATGCACCTCAACATTTCCTGCCCAAAGTTGATTGGCAATTCTCAGTTGAGCATTAAAAAAATCTGGACCAGAGTTTAAATTATGTTGCCCAACATTAATGATTTCAATCCCTTCATATTCTGAAGTTTGAATATTTAACACATCAAATTTTTTGTGTTTCCAGAGATAATGTAAAAAATCTTCCTGCATATTTAAAGATAAAAATTATTGGAAAATTTTTAATCTAATATTAGAAAACTTTTAAATTTGGTACAAACCAACTAGGAAATCATGAAACAACTAATTTTAGGATTAGTTTCACTACTATTTCTATCATCATTTACTATTCAGGCACAAGATAGTATTCCTGCAAAATTAACTTTTACAGGAGACTTTAAATTCAGAGTTGAGCAAGATTGGAAATCAAAAAAATCAGACAATACTTATCGTGATGATCGTTCAAGGCTTCGATATCGAGCTCGATTTAGCACAAATTACCAACTTAACAATTGGTCAAGTTTTGGTATACGTTTACGTACAGGATTCAGTAAAAAGCAACAAGACCCTCAATTAACACTTGGTGATGGTTTTAGCGAATTTGGAACCATTCCAATTGCTTTGGAAAAACTCTTCTTTCAATACTCAAAGAGCAACTTTAAAAGTTGGATTGGAAAAAACACATTTCCTTTTAAGAAGCAAAATGAACTGTTTTGGAGCAACCATGTTTATCCTGAAGGTGTGTTTTTGAGTAAATCTTTTAATATAGATTCTAAAGGCATTCAAAGCATTAAGATAAATGGTGGACATTTTATAATACAAACTAGTGGAAAGGAATTTAGTGACGACAGTTACTTCCAAGGAATTCAGGTTGAAACACAGCACTTTAATAAAACCTTAGAGTTGTTTCCATCATTCTATTATTTCAATAAAATACCCAATATTCCTGATGGTAATGAAACTTACTTTCAAGAATATGCCATATTTCATTTAGGGACAAAATTTAAAGTTTTAAATAAGCCAAAAGTAACGGCTGGTTTCGATTATTACAGAAATGTTTCAAATTACAGTAAAAACGATTCTATTTCAAATACATTTAAAAACCAAAAAACTGGAGCTGTAGCCACTTTTAGAGTTGGTGACAATTCAAAAAAAGGCGATTGGTTGTTTGGATTAACCCTTAATTATCAGGAAAAATTCTCAGCTATTGACTTCTTTTCTCAAAACGATTGGGTACGTTGGGACTACTCTTCTCAAGGTTCTCCTGATGGAAGACTAACTAATTACAAAGGGTTTGATTTTATGATAGGCTATGTCATAGCAAAAAACATCAAACTCAACATGAGAGCTTTTATGGTTGAGCAATTAGTCCCATTGGGAATAGCCAAAGAAAATGGGAATCGTGTCCGACTAGATTTAGATGTCAAGTTTTAGCTTTTATTTTAAATAGATTAAATTAGAGGCTAACTAACTGACAATACAATGAGTTTAAAAATTATTGGCGCAGGATTTGGTCGTACTGGAACTAAATCTTTACAACTTGCGCTTGAAACGTTGGGCTTTGATAAATGTTACCACATGGAAGCCTTATTTAGAAATCCAGAAGGTGTTAAACAATGGGCATCTGCCTATAAAGAAGAACCTGTAGATTGGGATACTCTATTTCAAGGCTACCAATCCATCGTAGATTTTCCAGGAAGTATATATTACAAGGAGTTATTCCAAAAATATCCAGACGCAAAAGTTATTTTAAGTATTCGCGAGCCAGAAGGTTGGTATAAAAGTGCTTTAAAAACGATTTTTGCATTTGATCCTGGTCCAGCAATAAAGATAAAACTCCTTTTAAAAATGCCTTTCTCTGCCACAGCAAGAAACTTCTTTAAGGTTATTCAGCTTAATGACAAATCCATTTGGGCAAAGTTTTTTGAAGGCAAGTTCAAGGATAAAGACTATGCCATAAATAAATTCAATTCACACATTGAAGAAGTAAAAGCAACTATACCAGAAAACCAATTACTCATTTTTGAAGCAAAAGAAGGCTGGGAACCTTTATGTAACTTTTTAGGCGTCCCAATTCCTGAAACAGATTATCCAAGAACTAACAAAGGTGAAGATTTTCATACTTGGGCTAAAGGGATTGTAAAAGACGTCTTAAAATAAATTATTAAAACCAACCGATGAAAAAATTAATTACTGCTATACTAATCATGCTCTTTATGAGCTGCCAATCAGAAAAAAAACAAGAGAACATAACTTCAGTAGAATCCGGAGATAATGTTGAAACTGTAATGCAACTTGATATATCTAATGATTATCAAGGATTAGTTCAATTATTTAAAGCTTGGAGAACATTCGAAAACCCTCCAAAACTTGATGGAGCTCCAGATTATACAAAAGCAACATTTAAGAAACGTTGGCCAAAATTTAAAGAACTTCAATCTCAATTAAAAGCTATTGACACTACTAATTGGTCTATTGAAAACCAGGTGGATTGGATGATTGTTTGGGCAGAAATGAATGGTTACGATTTTAACCATCGTATTCTTAAACCTTGGGAACGCGATCCAGCTTTTTATAAATCTGTTTGGAGTTATCGTAGTGATGTTCCTGCTCACGAAGGACCAACACATCATGGAACAACAGAAGTTTGGACTTATACATTTCCTTTATCTACGGAAGAAAGGGAGCGATTTATCTCAGATTTAATAATTATTACTCCACTTAACAAACAAGCTCAGCAAAACCTTACTGGAAATGCAAAAGATTTATGGATTACTGGAATTAGAGATATTAGATATCAAAGCATAGTACTCACGGAGTTAAAAAAGAAAACAGAAATTAAAGCCGATGCAGAAATTGTTTCAATTATCGATGATGCCATTAATTCAACTAATGAACTTGCATCGTGGTTAGAAAATGAATCATCTTCAAAAACTGGTCCATCAGGTATTGGCAAAGACAACTATACATGGTACATGCAAAATGTACACTTGGTTCCATTAACTTGGGATGACGAAGTCATGATTTTAAAACGTGAACTCGCTCGTGCTTGGTCATCATTAAAACTAGAAGAGCACAGAAACAGAGGTCTTCCAGAATTGGTTGATGCTGATTCTCCTGAAGCTTACGATAAAATGGCTGATGAAGCTGCAAAGAGTTTAATAAGTTTTTTGGATGAACAAGATATTGTTACAGTTAAACCTTATTTTGATACTGCATTACGCGAACATTTAGGTGCTTTTGTTCCAAAGGAAAAACGTAACTTTTTCTTGATTGGTGAGCACTTTGACCCAAGGCCTTTGTACTCTCATTTTTATCATTGGTTCGAATTGGCAAGAATGGATACTGAACCTCATAAAAGTGAGATTCGCAAAGGTCCTTTATTATACAATATTTTCGATTCCAGAAATGAAGGAACAGCAACTGCAGTTGAGGAAATGTTTATGCAAGCTGGTTTGTATGACGATAGTCCTCGAACCAAAGAAATTGTCTACATCATGATTGCACAACGTGCAGCACGAGGTTTAGGCTCTTTATATGCACACTCAAATGATATGACCATGGAAGAAGCTGGAGGCATTCACAGTGAATATACACCAAGAGGTTGGATGAAAACCGAAAAAGAACTTCTTATTTTCGAGCAACATTTGTACTTGCGTCAACCAGGCTATGGTACAAGTTATATTACTGGTAAGTATTTATTGGAAAATGCCTTAGCAGATTATGCAAGAATTCAAGAACTAGAAGGGAACGAGTTTAAAACCAAAGCCTTTTTTGATACACTCAACAGCATTGGTAATATTCCTATTGCATTAGGGCATTGGCAAATGACTGGCGAAAAGAAGCATCTTGAAAGTATTGTCAACGAATAGTCCTCAATCAATTACGTAAATTATACCTAACTTTAAACAAACCACAGAACAACAATATAATGCTGTTCTAAACTATATTAACTAACCAATCATTCTTCTGTATTATGAAGCAGTTATTTACATTTTGCATACTTGCATTATTTGCAAGTGCATTAGGCTATTCCCAAAATATTTTAAATCCAGCTCCAGATCGAGTAGCTAATGAAGGCGAAGGTCCTTTTGAACGACTCATTATTCGTGGTGCAACTGTTATTGACGGTTCAGGTGCTCCTCCAATGGGTCCAATGGACATTGTTATTGAAAACAACAAAATAGTGCAAGTCGTAAGTGTTGGTGTACCTCATGTTCCAATAAATGATGCTGGTCGTCCGCAAGGAGCAACAAAAGAAATTGATGCAACAGGCAAATATGTTTTACCTGGTTTCATCAATTTGCATGCGCATGTTGGTGGTGCCACAAAATCGCCAAATGCTGAATATCCATATAAGCTATGGATGGCTCATGGTATCACCACAATAAGAGGTGTCCCTGCTGCAAATGTTGCATGGACACAAAGCGAAAAAAAGCGTAGTGCAGCTAATGAAATTGTTGCTCCAAGAATGGTCGCTTTTCACACCTTAGGTTCCGGAGAAACTTGGAAAGGTGGAGCTGTTTATACTCCTCAAAAAGCAAGAGAATGGGTTCAATGGGCAGCCAAACAAGGTGTTGAAGGATTAAAATTTTTCAATCATGATCCAGATGTTATGGAGGCTGCGATTGACGAAGCTCATAAGCACAAAATGGGAACTGTAGCTCATATTGCACAACCTATGGTTGCACAAACTAACGTTTTGGATGCGGCAAGAATGGGTCTTGATAATATGACGCACTATTATGGTTTATTTGAAGCACTTTACAAAAATGAAGACATACAACATTGGCCTGCAAACTTTAACTATAATGATGAGCAACATCGTTTTAGTCAAGTCGCTTATCAATGGGATAAAATTCATCCTAGAGGAAGTAAGAAATGGCAAGCATTAATAGATGAATTGTTAGAGTTAGACTTTATCATTGACCCAACCATGACAGCCTATCTTGCTGGAAGAGATGTGATGCGAGAGCGTGATGCAGAATGGCACAAAGAATACACGTTACCAACCTTATGGGATTTTTATACACCAAACAGAGAAAATCATGGTTCATATTTCTTTAATTGGACCTCTTGGGACGAAATAGCTTGGAAAAACTTTTACAAGGTTTGGATGTCCTTTTTAAATGACTATAAAAATGCTGGAGGACGTGTCACAGTTAGTGACGATGCTTCATTTATTTATAACCTTTGGGGATTTGGCTATGTTGAGGAAATGGAATTATTACAAGAAGCAGGTTTTCATCCATTGGAAGTGATAAGAGGTGCAACACTACATGCTGCTCAAGCGATATTTGAACCAAAAGGAAAGCCTATTGAGTTTGGAGTGATTCGTCCAGGATTGTTGGCTGACCTTGTCATCGTAGATGAAAATCCAATTGAAAATCTAAAAGTTTTATATGGAACAGGGTTTTTAAGGTTAAACGATGATACTGGAAAAATGGAACGTGTTGGAGGCGTAAAATACACTATAAAAGACGGAATCATTTATGACGCTGTCAAGTTAAGAGAAGACATACGTAACATGGTGAAAAATCAAAAATAAACAACATCGTTAATTGTGATTAAATTCTTTAGACATATACGTAAATCACTGCTTATGGAAAATAAAACAGGTAAATATTTTAAATATGCTATTGGTGAAATTATTCTTGTAGTAATAGGTATTCTTATTGCGTTAAGCATTAATAATTGGAATGAAGGAAGAAAAGAGAAGTTATTAGCATCAACGTACAGAATCAAAATTATTAATGATTTAGAAACTGATTTAACAAACATTGATAGTTTATTGACTATTGGTAAACGTAATGAAAAAGCAGTTAAAAGTTATTTTAATTATTTTGAAAATCAAGACCCTGTCAATATTCAAAAATTAATAGATTCCTGCTCTAAAATTAGTGATGAAATATTTAAATACAGGTACACTCCAAATAATCATACTTTCAAAGACTTACTTACATCTGGAAATTCTACATTATTAAATGAAGATCAAAAGTCTGCTCTTGTCAATTTATCTAACTCACAAAAGTATTTCTTAATAGTATTTGAGAAAGTTATTTCTAGTATTATAGAATCTGAACGAAATGTAAAAACTTATATTGATTCAGATTTATCACCAAGTAACTTTTTTGAGAAAATTAAAAAGAAACAAAATAATGATAATCTAGTTCAAGGCTTATTGTATCAGCACAACTCCTTAACCTCATATTCAGAATTATCGTTATATACAACTAGATTAAAAAAGCGAATTTTAAAAGAATCAGAAATTGCTATTCAAGCTCTTAAAAATTAATTCTTAACGATGATTAAATTCTTCCGTCACATACGTAAATCACTCCTCATGGAAAATAAAACAGGCAAATATTTTAAATATGCTATTGGTGAAATAATCCTTGTTATGATTGGTATTTTGTTGGCTTTACAAGTAAATAATTGGAATGAAGGTCGTAAGGAACAAGTTAAAGCACAAGGTTATTATGAAAGATTAAAAGAAGATTTATCATCTGACCTTGAGCAGTACAGTTTAAATTTTGAATTTTATAATCAAGTCTTTGATTATGGTAATTTAGTACTCTCTTACGCAGAAGAAGGTGATAAAGGTTCTTCAAGCTATTGGGAACTCTTAGTTGCCTTTTTTCATGCAAGTCAAGTTTGGCCAATACTACCTACTGCGTCAACCTATGAAGAACTACAGAGTGCAGGAGAACTAGCTCTTATTAAAAGTGTCGATTTACGAAACAACTTATCATATTATCATGGTGGTGGCCTTGTAAGGTACAATGGTACTGTTGGAATTCTACCTCCTTATCGTAAAATGGTTAGAGGCCTCATTCCTACCAAAGCACAAAATTATTTATGGGATAATTGTCATGATACTTATGATGAGATTCAAATACTAAAAGAGTGCGATCCTTATCTTGATGAAGACCAAAGCAAACAAATAGTAGACACTTTAATAAAAAATGAAATCTTAATAGATGAGCTTCGGTTTTATATGTCTGGTATAAAAGCTGGATCGATACCTATTAAAGAACAACAAAAACTATGTAGAAATATGCTCGATGAAATTAATAAAATGCAAAATAAGTGATTTTTGAATGATTAAATTCTTTAGATTATCGAATCAAAATTTTGCTTTTGCAAAATCAAATGTCCTGTGGACATTTGGGTGAGATAGCCGCTTGCGGAAAAATTAGAAACTAAAATATGATTAAGTTTTTCAGACGAATAAGATACAATCTCATGGAAACAGGAAAAACAAGTAAATACCTTAAATACGCTATTGGTGAAATTATCCTTGTAGTCATTGGAATATTAATTGCTTTAAGCATTAATAATTGGAATGAAAACAGACTAGAAAAGCTAGAAGAATCAAGATTATTAGAAAACATAAAAATAGATTTCGAGCAAACGATAAGGGAACTGCAAGGAATGAACTCAAATAGACAAATTATACTATCATCAAACTATGCTCTAATAGATATAAAAATCAAAGATGATTTTAGCAACAAGGAAAAAATTGATTCATTAATTGGGAATACATTTATTGCACCTACGTTTAATGGTAAATCTGGATCTTTAATGGTATTGCTTAACTCGGGGAAAATTAATTTATTAAAGAACGAAGCTTTAAAAAAAATACTCTTTTCCTGGCCATCCGAAGTTGAAGATATGACAGAAGGTGAAATAGATTCTAAACTCTTAACCAACCAGTCTTATATTCCGTTAATTAGAAAATATGCAAATGTTTCAGAAATTATACGAACAAGTACAATGTTACCAATTAAGCCAAAGGATAGAGGTTTAGGATTAATATCAGATTATAAAGCACTCCTCAACAACAAAGAATTTGAAAACCTTTTATACCAATTAGAGCTTTATTCTCTTGACAACATTCAAGAAACAAAAAGCTTAATAAAAATTTCAGAATCAATTGTAGATATCATAAAATCAGAGTTAAACAATGATTAAATTCTTCAGAAAAAATGTTACATCTGTTTGAAAATTATTTCAATTAACTAAAAAATGGAAACTCAGTCACTAACATATAAAAACATAAATATTCGATTTGCAAATCTTAATGATTTAGAAGCTATTGTTTCAATACTTAATCAAGCCATACATGCAAGAGTAAATGGTTTACTTGAAGAACAAACTATTGAAGGCAGAACAAATTGGTTTAATGCTTTTAGTCAAAATAGTTATCCTATTTACGTTGCAGAACAAAATAACCAAGTGGTTGGTTATTGTTATTTATCTCCTTATCGTTCAGGTAGACAAGCCATGAGAAAAATTGCAGAAATAAGTTATTATATTGACTATAAGCATCATAAAAAAGGCATAGCGTCTAGTTTAATACAACATGCCATAAACGATTGCAATCGCCTTGGTAAAAACAGTTTACTTGCAGTTTTACTAGATATTAACATACCAAGCATTTCTATTTTAGAGAAATTTCACTTCGAAAAATGGGGAGAATATCCAGGTGTTATTGATTTAGATGGCAAGATTTGCAGTCAACTCATTTATGGGTTAAAAACAAGTTAATAACTCACTTTAAGAAACACTTACTTTTCTTGTTAAGAAATCATCGAAGGGTTACATTTGTGCTTCGTTTAATTTTATCCATAATTTAATCACATGTCTGTATTTGTACCTTTTAAAGCGTATCGTCCAACTAAAGAAAATGCCAAAGCCGTTGCTTGTAAACCATACGATGTATTAAATGCTAAAGAAGCCAAACAAGAAGCCGAAGGAAATCCAGTTTCATTTTATAACGTTATAAAGCCTGAAATAAACTTTCCAGAAGATTCAAATCATTATGCTCCAGAAGTGTACCTTAAAGGGAAAGAGAATTTTGACAGCTTGGTGAATGATTGCGTTATTAAACAAGATCATTCAAACAGCTTTTATGTTTATGAATTAACAATGGATGGTCATGTACAAACTGGCTTGGTTGGTTGTTGTGCAATTGACGATTATTTTAATAACGCAATTAAAAAACATGAGTTAACAAGACCTGATAAAGAAGAAGATAGAAAAAACCACATTCGCTCTAGTAAACTCAATTACGAGCCTGTTTTCCTTTCTTATCCTCAAGTAGATGATATTGACACTGTCGTAAATAATATTAAACAAAATGACACTGTATATGACTTTGTAGCTGATGACGGCATCAGACATCGTCTTTGGGTAATTGATGAAACCAATACACTTGAACACATTGAATCACTTTTTGCAACGAAAGTCCCTAGTATTTATATTGCAGATGGACATCATCGTACTGCAGCAGGAGCTTTGGTTGGTGAAGAGTTTGTAAAATCAAGAAATGGAAACTTTAAAGACGGAAAACGAGATAATTATTTCATGGCAGTTGTTTTTCCTGACAATCAACTAAAAATTCTAGATTACAATCGTGTTGTAAAAGACCTTAATGGTTTATCTGAAGATGAATTGATGGAAAAATTGCAATCGAATTTTGATATTGAGCCAAAAGAAACTGCATATCGTCCTGAAGCTTTGCACACCTTTGGCATGTACATTAATAACAGTTGGTACAAGCTGACCTCAAAAGAAGGAACTTATAACGACGCTGATCCAGTTGGACAGCTTGACGTCACTATTTTATCTGAAAACGTGCTTGAACCTATTTTTAATATTGTAGACTTAAGAAAGGACAAAAGAATTGATTTTGTTGGAGGAATGCGAGGTCTTGGCGAATTAGAAAAACGTGTTGATAGTGGTGAAATGAAAATTGCTTTTTCAATGTATCCTGTAAGTATGCAACAATTAATCGATATTTCTGATAACGATCTTTTAATGCCTCCAAAGGTTACTTGGTTTGAACCAAAATTAAGAAGCGGATTGTTTGTTCATGATCTAGATGAGTAATAGACTCCTAATTGCCAGATCTAACATCATAAGAAGTACTTACAATCTCACCATTTTCATTTATGTATTCCCAAGTGATTTTTGAATAGCTTATTGACACTTCTTCTCTGACTTCACAATTAGGGTCGCAATGTGATTGTGAATTAATACCAGTAATCAGAACCTTTTCTAAGTAAACACTATAATAGGTTCTACCATTTTGTGTTACCATATCCAATTCAACTTTCGGAATTACTTTCCCTTTAGCACATGCTTCCATTAACTTTGGTGAGGATTTATCCAGTTTTTTGATAAAAACCAAATCAGAAAATGATACTGTACTGCGTCGGCGAGTTGCTCCAGTTGTGGCAACTTCTTTTTCCAAAGCTTGGCTGAAACCTTCAATATTAATCCAATCTACATGACCTCGATTGGTCGATTCTCCTTTTATATCGCCAATTTTCATAAACCCTTTTTGGGCAAATGACAATTCAAATAAAGAAACTAGCAATATTATTATAATACAAATAGTCTTGATTTTCATACCCTAAATATTTTATAATCAAATTTTCAATATAAGGTACGAAAAAATCAGCTTACTTTTTGTGAGAAAAATAGGATGAAATTAGAAGTTTAAAATCATCAAAAAAGTTTGTAGTTAGGAAATCCGTTAATCTAAATAACCCATTTCTTTCATCCAATCATTGTTGAACATTTTACCAACATAACGACTTCCATGGTCATGAAACAGCACTACGACAACATCATCTTTGGTGAACTTATCCTTTAATTGTAGTAAGCCTTTAATTGCTGCTCCAGCAGAATTACCTAAAAACATACCTTCTTCTTTGGCGAGTAATTGCGTGTAAACTGCTGCATCTTTATCAGTCACTTTGGTAAAGCCATCAATAATGCTAAAGTCTACATTTTCTGGTAAGATGTCTTCACCAATACCTTCTGTAACGTAAGGGTAAATTTCATTTTCATCAAAAACACCTGTTTCATGGTATTTTTTAAACACTGAACCATAAGTATCAATTCCCCAAACTTTTACATTAGGGTTTTGTTCCTTTAAATATTTACCTACACCAGAAACTGTTCCTCCTGTTCCTACTCCAACTACAAAGTGAGTTACCTTACCATCTGTTTGCTTCCAAATTTCTGGTCCTGTACTTTCATAATGTGCTTTTGCATTACTAGGATTATCATATTGATTTACATACCACGAATTTGGCGTTTCTTCTCCTAAACGCTTTGACACAGAATAATAACTTCTAGGATCAGTTGGCTCTACATCAGTTGGGCAAACTACTACCTCAGCTCCCACTGCACGAAGGATGTCCATTTTCTCTTTACTCTGCTTATCTGAAATCACGAAAATACATTTGTAACCTTTTACTATGGCTGCAAGTGCTAAACCCATTCCTGTATTTCCTGAAGTTCCTTCAATAATAGTTCCTCCTGGTTTTAAGCGTCCATCAGCTTCTGCATCTTCAATCATCTTAAGAGCCATTCTATCCTTTACCGAATTTCCTGGATTAAAGGTTTCATATTTTGACAATACCAAACATGGTAAATCTTCAACTAACTTATTGAGTTTTACTAAAGGTGTGTTGCCAATAGTTTCTAATATATTTTCTGCGTAGTCCATAGTATTATTTTGCGATGCAAATTTACGGTAAAAGTTAAAAGCTAAAAGAAAAAGTCAGTTTTATTTATTCAAAACGCATTGCTTTAACAGGAGAAATTTTAGAGATAACATAAGAAGGCACTAATAACATTATCATACAAAGGATAAAGGTTCCAATGTTTAGCATTAAAACATAACCAACATTAATATAAACTGGAGCTTGTGTTACGTAGTAAACTTCAGGGTTTAATGGGAATAGGCCGAAATATTTTTGCGCAAACAAAAGGCCTAAACCAATTATATTTCCCCAAAATAATCCCAACAAAATAAGATATGATGCATTATATAAAAACACTTTTCTGATGCTTGTATTATTAGTACCCAAAGCTTTTAATAAACCAATCATTTGAGTTCGCTCAAGAATCAATACCAATAAAGCAGTAATCATATTAATACCTGCTACAATAATCATAATACCAATAATACCATAAACGTTTTTGTCGAAAATACTTATCCACTCAAAAATGGAAGCATATTTTTCAGCAACAGTCATTGTATTGAGAGTTGATGGTGTATTTTGGTAAATTGAATTACCTATTTCACCTAAATCACTATAATCATCAATAAATACTTCAAAATTTCCTATTTCATCTGCGTTCCATCTATTCAATCGTTGCACATGTTTTATATCTCCAATGAAATAAGTTTCGTCAAGTTCTTGAAATCCTGAATTAAAAATTCCAACGACATCAAACTTTCTAATAAATGGTGGTTTGCTTGTGTCTTCCTTCATAAAGTACATCTGAAAACTATCTCCAACTTTAAAGCCTAATCGTTTTGCTAAATATTGTGATATTAATACATCACTATTCATAGTATCAGAATACTTTGGCAATTCACCTTCAATTAAAAATTCTTCAAAATACTGCCAAGAATAATCGGTTCCAACACCTTTCATTACAACACCTTCAAAATCGGTCTCAGTCCTAATTACACCAAATTTTGTAGCAACTGCCTGTACATGATTTATACCTTCAACATCTTTGAATTCCGGATAAAACTCCTGATTAATAGAAATTGGAATCTGAGACTCATCAGAAGCATTACTATCAAAATTAGAAATGGTAATATGGCCATTAAAAGCTACAGCCTTATCTCTTATTTTTTGTTGAAGACCAATTCCAGTTGCAATGGCAATGAGCATTACAATTATTCCGATAGCAATTGCAGCAATTCCAATTTTTATTATTGGTGCCGAAACACTACTTTTATACGACTTACTACCAATTATGCGTTTAGCTATAAAGTATTCGAAATTCAATGTAATCTATGAGCTTTAAGATTTTCAAAAATACAGTTTTATTATTTGTTTTAGTATTAATTTCTTGTGGAAGTGGAAACAAGTCTGAAGACAAAGCGCAGAACGATGAAGAGATACTTCGACAAGCTCAGTATGACAATTTTGAAAAAAAAGATATTACTGTTGGTGCAAATAGAACGTCTGAATATTTACCACTAATTAACGGGAAACGTGTTGGTATTGTTGCGAATCAGACTTCAGTTATCTTTAAACAGATTGCCGCGTCGCAGACTCCTCGCAATGACAATTATACTCATTTAGTGGATTCTTTAGTGGATTTGAAAGTTGATGTAAAAAAAGTATTCTCTCCAGAACATGGTTTTAGAGGAACAGCAGATGCTGGCGAACATGTTGAAGATGGTGTGGATATTAAAACAGGCTTGCCAATTTTTTCACTTCACGGAAAAAGTAAAAAACCCAGTAAAGAGCAGTTAGAAGATATAGATATCATGATTTTTGATATTCAAGATGTTGGTGTACGTTTTTACACTTATATATCTACAATGCATTACATCATGGAAGCATGTGCAGAAAATAATATTCCGCTTATTATTTTAGACAGACCAAACCCAAATGGAAGCTATGTTGATGGACCAACTCTAGAAAAAGAACACCAAAGTTTTTTGGGTATGCATCCAATTCCGTTGGTACATGGTATGACCATTGGCGAATATGCCAAAATGATTAATGGAGAACAATGGTTGAATAATGGAATTCAATGCGATATTACAATAATAAGTTGTGAAAATTATTTTCACGATTCTGCATATAGCTTACCAATAAGGCCTTCTCCTAACCTTCCTAACGACCAATCCATAAAATTGTATCCAAGTCTTGGATTATTTGAAGGTACCAATATTAATGCTGGAAGAGGCACTGAGTTCCAATTTCAACGATATGGAGCTCCATTTCTTAATCCAGAATCAATGACATTTACGTATACACCACAACCAAATTTTGGTGCTAAGTATCCAAAACATAAAGGAAAGTTGTGCTATGGTGAAGATTTAAGCAATGTTGAAGTAATTGATGAAATGACTCTAAAATGGGTTATTAAAGCCTATGAAAATTCAACTGATAAATCCCAGTTTTTCTTAACCAACGGATTTACAATACATGCAGGAACAGAGTTGTTGCAAAAGCAAATAGAATCTGGAATGTCTGAAGCTGACATAAAAGCGACATGGCAAGAGGATTTAACTAATTTTAAAAAAATAAGAACAAAATATTTAATCTATAAATAAAATGAAACGATTTACTTTACTCCTATTTATTCTTTGCCAATCTATAGTGTTTTCACAGACTAAAGATTTTTCTATAAAAGAAACTATTAAAACTGCTTACAATACAGCAGTTAATTTTGCTGAAAAAGAAAAAATCCCAGGCATGGCAATTTCAGTTTCAAAAGATGGAAAACTTTTGTGGTCTCAAGGATTTGGATTTTCTAATATTGAAGAAGCAATTGAAGTAAATCCAGGTACTACACAGTTTAGGATTGCTAGTATTTCAAAATCTATAACTGCAGCTGCCTTAGCAAAATTAATGGACGAAGGCAAACTGAATTTAGATGAAAGTATTTATACTTATGTTCCAGATTTTCCAAAGAAAAAATATGACTTTACTATTAGGCAAGTTGGAGGTCATATAGCTGGAATTAGACATTATAATGGTCGCGAATTTATCTTAAATAAAAAGATGAGTATTGTTGAAGGCCTTGATATTTTTAAAGAATCTCCACTAAAATTTGAACCTGGAACAGATTATAGTTATAGCACCTATGGTTGGAACTTACTAAGTGTTGTGGTTCAAAATGCATCAAAAACAGAGTTTAATAAATATATGGCAAGACAGATTTTTAAGCCTTTGGGTATGACTAATACCACTTTGGATTTATCAGACCAAGATATGCCAAACCGAACCTTATTTTATAACAAAACGAATGCTGGCGAAGTTAGGTTAGGACCAGAAGTAAGTAATGAACATAAAGTTGCAGGTGGTGGATTTATTTCAACATCTGAAGATTTAATAAAATTTGGGAACGAGATAATTTCGCCAAAACTGTTAAAATCTACTTCAGTTAAAGAGCTTGTAAAAGAACAGCAATTAGCTAATGGCGAAGGAACTGGTTATGGCGTAGGGTTTGCAATAAAGGAAACAAAGAAAGGAACTGTATCCTATAGCCATTCTGGTGGAGGCATTGGAGCGACTACATTATTGCTTATGTATCCTGAAGAAGGCATTGTTATTTCTATCGTTACCAATGTATCAGGATTGCCAATTCGAGATTTTGGAGAGCAGCTAGAAAATGTTTTTGTGAATTAGTTATTCCCTTCTTTCATTGTTAGCAGCAACTAGTATTCCTTCTGTTTCACCATGAATTCTTACTACAAATACAATTTTTAATGCTTGTTGTACAACAACAAAAATGTGTTTGCCTTTATTCAGGTCTCTTAAGGCAACTTTATAATCATTCGCATAAACACGATTTTTTATATCGTGTTTCATTTTGTTATGAATGCTATATATATAACTGATTTTTGTTTTGCCTTTAAGAATTAAAGTGTCCTTAGTTGCATTTAAATCATGGTACAAACCACTAGCTCGAATATTGATGTTTTTTTCAATTTCGGCAAAATCTTGTTGAGCAAATAGCTGAGAATTTAAGAGACAAAAAAACGCTACTAAAAGCGTCAATGTAGTTTTATGCATGTGCTTTACTATTAAGTTCAATAATTGTAAACTCAATAGTTATTAATAATCCCTTGTCGATAAATCTATATTAAATAGAGTTCATAACTCTAAAAAAATCTATGAAATGCATAAAAAGGAGTTAACCGATTGATTTTCCTTAATCAGATGTCATATTATTCTTCGTTTTCAGAAGGTATAATGGTAGGTTTTTGATATTTCTGAAAGGGTTGCTTCAATAAAGACCAAACATTTCCATTTTCTTTTTCGTTTGGAAAAACATCAACTCCATAGATTAATTTATCTCTATCAAATTCCATATATGTACCTAACAACCTGTCCCAAATTGAAAAAATATTTCCGTAGTTGGAGTCTGTATAAGGTAATACATAATGATGATGCACTTTGTGCATATCAGGAGAGACCAAAACATAACTTAATGCTTTATCCACTTTTCTTGGCAACCTAATATTAGCATGACTGAATTGTGTAGCAACAATTGACATAGACTGATACAACATAACAATACCTATTGGAGCTCCTATAATAAAAACACCTAATAAAGTAAATGCATAGCGAATGACACTCTCAAGAGGATGATGCCTATTCGCTGTTGTAGTATCCACTTTATGGTCTGTGTGATGCACTAGATGAATCATCCACAATGGCTTTACCTTATGTTCAATAAAATGCGGTAAATACGCTCCAACAAAATCCATGATTAGGATACCAATTACTATATATAACCACATTGGCAATTCAGGTAGCCAATTTAAAATTCCAATGTCGTTAGCCATGACATAGTCAGCAGATTTTAGTAGCAAAAATGCCAAAGCAAAATTTATAATTATCGTCGTAATTGTGAAGAATATATTTGGAACTGCATGTTTCCATTTATTGTACTTAAACTTAAATAAAGGAAGGCCTCCTTCTATTAACCAAAAAAAAGTTAAGCCTCCAACAATAATAATGGCTCTATGATGTGATGGTATGGTTTCAAAGTAATTTAATAATGCTTCCAAAATTAGTTATTGTTATTACGTATTATAAACTCAGCTTCCCTTCTATTCTTTTCTGAAATCTGTTTTTCCCAAGCTGAAGCTTTTTCATCCTTTAACAATGTAAATGTAGTATAATTTAAGAAAACATATAATGGTTGATTCGAATCTGCTATGCTACCTTTTTCAATTCTTTTTAAAAGTCTTTGCGCTTTTCTAGGTTTATCCAAAATCAAATGTTTTTTTACCTCGAGCAATTCTAATCTTTGCAAATAAGCCTCCTTATTTTCTATATTATTTTTGGACAAATGGTTTTTAGCCTCGTTCAAATAAATATTTGCGAGTTCAATGACTTCGTATCGTGCTTCTTTATCAACATATATGGCAAAATCAATATATTTATCACCAAGGTTATAAGATGTTGTTAAATCTGCTTTGCGCATATAGTTTCTTAAATCCTGATTTAAGAATTTTGTATTAAAACCATACTTTTTTATGATTTTTACAAAATCTTGGTCATAACCGCTTGCAAGATTCACATTTAAGATATTCTTGTTTACATCCATTATCTTTATACTATCATCGTTGAGTTTAACGACGTAACGTGAGCCATAATTTTTTGAAGCTTCAAACAAATCATCGTATTCAGATTCAGGTAACAATACAGGAACGAAATATTCCCAAATTAATGAATCAATGGCCTCATTTTTCGATAAATCAATCAGTTCGGTTTGTCCATTCTCATTTTTAATTAGTAAAGGATAAGGATAATCCAAGGATTCTTCCCAAAGCACAAACAACATCTTGTTTTGCACAATTGCCAAACGTTTAGCCACATCAAAAGAAGTAAACCATTCTTGCGATTGACAAAAATTTACTGAACATATTACGGCAATAACTATTAAAAATATCTTTTTCACTAATTACATTTTTATTCTCTTTTTCATGTCCTCTACAATGTTATAAGCTGCTGGACAAATAGCTACATTTTTCAGAGTCAAGTTAGAAATTTGCTGGAATTTCTTTCGGTCTGTATGTGGAAACTCTTTGCAAGCCTTTGGTCTAACATCGTAAATTGAGCAATAATTATCGCTTCCTAAAAATGTACATGGCACACTTTGCAACACATAATCATTATCTTCATCTAGCCTCAAATATTGTTCCGTAAATTTATGCACTTTCATCTTAAAATGTTTTGCTATGCGTTGAATATCCTTATCAGTAAAAAGAGGTCCAGTAGTTTTACAGCAATTAGCACATTCCAAACAATCTGTACGCTCAAATTCATCGTCATGTAATTCCTGCATTATATAATCCAATTGCTTTGGTGGCTTTTTTTTAAGCTTAGTAAAAAAGGTTTTGTTTTCCTTATGCTTATCTTTGGCGAGCTTTGGAAGATTTTTTATAACATCTTGCATAGTGTAAAAGTACAAATTAAGATGAGATGTTTCGACTGCGCTCAACATGACACAAAATTATAATTTTGAAAGATTTATTCGGAAAAGCATTATTGGATTATCACAATGGAAATTATTCTGAGGATATCATTACCTCAACAAGCATCTCCGAAAATGATGTATTGCCACTTCCCTACTTGTTTCGGAGTTTTACTGAAATGCCTAAGTTAGAGCAAAAAGCATTGCGTTTAGCAAAAGGAAAAATACTTGATGTTGGTTGTGGTTCTGGAAGTCATAGTTTGCATTTACAAGAAAAAAAGCTTGAGATAAAAGCTATTGATATTTCTGAAGGTGCTATTGAAGTTGCCAGGTTACGAGGCGTAAAACAGGTTGAAGTTTTGGATGTTTTAAATGAAACTGAAACGTTCGACACCATTTTGCTATTGATGAATGGCACTGGAATTTTTCAAGAATTATCTCAAGTATCTAAATACCTCAAACACTTAAAATCGCTGCTCAATCCTAATGGACAAATTTTGATTGATTCCTCAGACATTAAATATATGTACGAAGACGAAGATGGAGGTGTTTGGTTTGATGCCAATAATGCCTACTATGGCGAATTGGATTATTATATTAAGTATAAAGATGAACAGGAACGACCAATGAAATGGTTGTACCTTGATTTCAATACCTTGTTAACTGCATGCGCTTCAGTTGGACTAAAATGCGAAATGATTTTAGAAGGAGAGCATTTTGATTATTTGGCGAGATTGAGCTAGTTTATTTTTTGCGCTTTTAGCTCTTGACTTTATCAGGAAAAAAGACGAACTTCGTTTAACGTCGTGTATAATTAACTTGTGCTGAGCGCAAGTCGAAGTATTAAAACGATTCATACACGCATTAAGTTGCCCAACATAAAACCTTCCCTAGTTTAAGCTATTTACAATAAAAATTAGATTTAATTAACTAACTATGTAGTTAACTAACTATTTTATTATATTTGTATTAACACAGAATGCAAATGGAAAACGATTTCATCAAAAAACTCGGTTACAGAGCTCTAGACAATAGGTTAAAACGCATTAGCGATAGAATGTCACATGACACAAGAAAGTTTTTCAAACAAATTGATATTGACGTTGAACCAAGTTGGCATTTAGTATTCAAACTACTGAGAGAATATAAAACATTAACTATGGTCGAAATTGCACAACAATTAGGCTATACACATCCATCTATGGTAGTTATGCTTAAAAAAATGACTGCAAAAGGATATATAGTTTCTGAACAAGATCCAATTGATAAAAGAAAACAAAATCTAAAACTAACTCAAAAATCTATTGATTTAATTCCAGATTTAGAATTAATATGGAACAGTTGTGAAGATGCCATTTTTAAGATGCTAAACGAAGATTTATCTATTCTTGATAGACTTGATGAAATTGAGGAATCACTAAAATCTATTCCATTTAACGAACGCTTTTACAACGAATATCAAAAACAAAAAATATGAAAAATCGCATCAGTCACCAACAACAAAACTTGGAGTTTACAAGAAGAGGTATGATTAGAACTTTAGGGTTAAGTTTAAGTTTTGCAGCACTTCCTTCTTTTATGTCATCAGCAATGACTGAAGTATCAACAGAAGCTTTAGATCATGGAGAACAAATTATTCCTGTCGAGGAAAGTGAATTAATTGAAATGCAAAAATTTATTGAAGACTGTATTGCCGCCAATAAAGATTCTAATCCACAAGAGGCAGTGAAAGAAGTTTTAGCAAGAGGTGTTTCTGACCCAAAAGCTATGTTGAATGCAATTGGCGAACCTACTGAAGCTGGTTTAAAGGTTTTTCTTCGTTCAAAAGACTTAACTATTTTCGCAGCTTCGTGGACACCTCAAATGAATTTAATGCCTCATAATCATCACATGTGGGCAAATATTGGAATATATACTGGTAGAGAAGACAATATTATTTGGAAACGAAATAAAGAAAGTTTAGAAGCGCACGATGTTCGTTGTTTATTTACTGGAGACGTAGCGACTTTAAACACAAGTGCGATTCATTCTGTGACTAATCCACTTCAAAGGTTTACTGGTGGACTTCATATTTATGGTGGTGATTTTTTTGCTACTGAGCGCAGTCAGTGGGATCCAGATACTATGATAGAAGAACCTTCAAATGGTGATGTAATCAGAAACATATTCAAGAAAGCCAATGAACAAATGCGTAGAATGAAAAACGATTAATATTAAACAATAACATAATGAAACGAGAATTAATTTCAGGAGGTAGTCCATATGAAGATGTTGTTGGTTTCAGTCGTGCTGTACGTGTTGGGCCTTATATTACAATTGGTGGTACAGCACCTATTAATAATAAAGGAAATACTGTTGGTGTTGGTGATGTTTCGGTACAAACCAAACAATGTTTAGAAACCATTAAAATGGCATTAGAAAAGGCTGGATCAAGTTTAGATGATGTAGTTAGAACTCGTATGCTATTAACTAATATTGATGATTGGAAAAGTGTAGCCGAAGTAAGAGCTTCCTATTTTAAAACTATAAAACCTGTAGATACCATTATGCAAGTATCTCGTTTTATTAATCCAGAATGGCTTATCGAAATAGAGGTTGATGCTATTGTGACTTCATAAATTTAGATTAATTGATAAAAATGTTGGGCAACAACGTGTATAATTAATTGCTTGGTCACTCCCAACTTACGAACATTCCTGCAGAATATTCTATCTGTGATTTATTTGCTAAATTAGTTGTTAAAACACGCACCAAACCATACACAAACACGTTAAACGAACCTTATATTTTTCTCATTTTATTAATGTGTTCAAAAGATTAAAAATCAAACTTATAAGTAACTCCAGCTAAAGCCTGAAACCCTTGTACAGGGTAATTCAACCAACGTTTATAACTTTGGTTGGCTATGTTATTTACTTTAGCATAAACAGTCCACGCATCATTTATTCTGTATCCTAAATGTGCATTGGCATCAAAATAACTTTCAAGTGCAACAGTCATTGGTGTTGAGTTAATTAAAGGGTCAATCACAAACATCTGATCCATTCGTTCTCCAACATAATATAAGTTAGCTCCAGCGAACCAATGTTTATCAAATTGCACATCCATAAACAATGAACCTTCAAAATCTGGACGGTTCCAAGCTTCTGCTTCTTCATCAGTTGAATAATTAAAATACTCCGCCTTAATTCCTAAGGTAAAGTTTCGGTTTACATTAACGTTTATTTCGCCAAAAACACTTAAGGTTGATACATCATCATACACAACTCCAAAAGAATTTCCATATTGATAATTTTCGTCCTCTCCTATTTGAGCTGGATTTGATTTTATTAAAGCACTGTTGTTTTCGGCCTTATAATTACCTCTAATATTATAGCTCATATTATTTGAAAGCTTTCCTTTTAACCCAATATAAGCATCATATTGCATGTCTGTTGGCATTATAAAAAGTGTTGGTGACATGAATGGATTTTGCGATGCAAAATCATAGTAAGAGTTTTGAATCAAATCACCTTCAATACCACCATAAGAGATTAATATTTCGTCAACTAAACGATACGATGCTGTTACTTTAGGGAATATGAAGAACTTATTATCATCAGCTTCAATATCTTTCATATAATATGCTGAAACACCTAAATCTACAGTTAAATCGTCTTCTTTTATTTGGTAACTTGGACTAACTCCAATCTGGAAATTACCGTATTTCAATTCTTCATCATCAAATAAACTTCTTTGAAATGTTCCTCCTAAATAATCAAACTTAAACGTGGTATTAAGTTCGCCATCACGTAACGGAATATCAATATTTGTACTGAACATAAAACGGTTTTCGCCAGAGTCATAATCATCTGCAAAACGTCTAAAACGCATTCTACCATCATTGAGTAAACGGTCTTCAAACTCGATTTCTCCACCAAAATCAAAGGTAAAGTAAGTGTGCTGTGGGTCAATAGATGAAATGGTTGCATCGTCATAAACATCATCAGGTAATCCATACCAATTAAAGACTTGGTGTCTAGCTCCAGCATCTACATTCCAAGAGTAATCACTTGATTTTCTTGAATAATTTGCATTAAATTTTGTGTCCGAAAAATTATCATCCAACACAACACCATCAATTCCTCCACCAGATGAATGATGACTCACATAACCTCCAACTGTTTCAGAACTATTAATAGCATGATTAAGGTAAACTTCTCCTAAAAAACTTGTGTATGAACCTACACCAAACGATGCATAATTATCATATAACTTTACTGGTTCAGCCTTGTCTACTGCTGCAGCCTTTGCTTTTGCTGGAGTAAACGTTGAAGCCACAGGAATTGAGAAAATATTATACTTTACTTCCTTTCTGTTTTCGGTTACTTCATCCTCTAACGAAGGAATTTCTTTAACCTTGAAAGCATCAGAAATTTTTGGTGTATAAGGTTTTACCACGTTCACAACCTCTGTGTTAATCGTATCCTTGGTTCTATTATTTTCTTGAGCAAATGCAACTGATGAACATAGTGTTAAGGTTACAATTGCAAAATGATTTCTTTTAATTATCATATGTTATGATTTGTTTAAAATGCTGTAATTAAACAGCTGAACGTTTTTTGATTTTAGTTTCCGTCTTCGGTTTCTATTGATGAATTTGTCTTTGATTCTTCAGATTTTATACGTCTTAATTCTTCTTTAACTTCATTCACAACATCGTCAAACTCGCTAAAATTTTGAATTACACTTTCCAAAATATAAGTTGCTTGATATGCATCATCTAAAGCATAGAAGTTTTTTGCCATAACGATTAAACCCTTTGCAGCATAGTACTTATAACCTGAATAATCTTTAGCCAATTTTTGAACTACAGTATTCGATGCTTTATGACTGCCTTCTTTATTTTTAAAGTAAGCATTAAAATAAAGCGCTTCGGCAGCTAATTCTCCTGACGCAATTCGTTCAACTTGAGCGTATGCAGATTTTGCCTTGGTCTCATCTCCAGTTTTCATAGCAGAACGAGCGATGATAACATGAGCATCACTTTTTACATTTTTATCCACCTTTGAATTTGCTAATACCTTTTCGGCATAATTAACTGCATTATTGTAGTCTTGGTTCTGATAGTGAGCCTTCATTAAATTAGACTGCGCAAACACTACATTTTGTGGAAACTGAGCCTCATTTTCTAGACGCTCCAATAAAGGCATTGCATTTGCCCACTGGTCATCATTCAAATAAATCTCTGCCAAACGCGTCAGTGCTTGCTCTGTATATTCTCCACTTGGTTTGTTAACTACATAATCGTAATGAGGTATTGCATTGTTTTGCAAGTCATCTTTGTAATATAATTGTGCTAAGTAATAATGAGCATTTAAAGCATGTATACCATTTGAAAATTCGTTTAAATACGAATTGAACAACCTGATTGCTCTGCTTGAATTTCCAGCTAAATATTGTTTTTCAGCTGCTTCGTAGGTTGTATTGTCTAAATCTGCATCAGAAACATCTACATAATCCAAAGTTCTAACCCAATTTGCATACTCATCAACTCGACCTAAATCAATATAAATTAATCTAGCAGTAGATACTGCTTGAACCGCTTCAGGTGTACCTTGATAATTATTGGCAACATTTTTAAACTTGTTTAAAGCCATTTCATTTTTTCCAGAATTATAATGAACCAATCCTTGTCTTAAAATTGATTTAGATACATAAGGACTTGCACGATACTCAGAATTTAGCTGGTCATACATTCTCATTGCTTTATCAACTTCATTCAGTTTTACATAAGAATTTCCTAATTCATAAAGTGCATCATCACGAAGTGTAGATTTCTGAAATTCATTAATGAATGTGTTCAGCTGATCTATTTTTTTTGTACCTTCTCCTATATATCCATGGCTGATTGCCTTTTGAAAAAACGCATAATCGGTTTCAATTTCATCCATTTTTATAGCTCTTTCATAAGCTGAAATTGCTTTACCATATTCTCTTGAAACAAAATAACCATCTCCTAGTCTCAAGAAAGCATCATTTATTCTTAGTTTATCTTCTGAGGTATTTGATATATATTTTTGAAAATACTCAGTCGCTCTTGGGTAGTTTTTTTGTTTGAAATATGTATAACCCAAGTTATAATCAATATTCTTGATTTCTTGCGATGATGAAGCTTGAGCAAATCCTTGAAATTGCTTAAAACCAACTAAGGCATCATCAAAATTTGTGAGATTATAGTCTGTTTCAGCTTTCCAAAAGGTCGCTCTTGCTGTGTACTTTTCATCTCTTGGTTCTTTTAATGACTTATCAAAATAAGACTCAGCTTCTAAATATTTCGATTCATTATACAATTCAATACCTCTATAAAAGGCAACTTTTTGATAAGCTACTTTATTCTCGAAACTGTTTCTTCCTTCCAATAAATTAAGCGCTTCTTTATAGTTTTTAGAAGTGATATAAGAATCTATAAGCAAAGTTTCAATTTCTTCTTTATAACTTGTCTCTGGATATTTATCTAGATAAGCAGCCAATACTTGCGGAACTGATTGATATGGATTCCCTATATCATAGCTGATTTTCGCATAATTTAACCAAGCATCTTCTTGAATTTTTAAGTCAAAATCCATTTGTGATGCATTTCTGAATGCGTTTAATGCTTCCTGTTTTTTATCAACATTAATATAACTTTCACCTAAATGATAATATGCATTTTGTGCTACAGAATTATTACCATCAATGATTTTATTGAATTCAGAAATTGCGTTTTCAAAGTCATTCTGCTTATAATAAGAATATCCTAAGAGATAATAATCTGTATTATTCCAACGTTTACGTTTTCCTTTATAAGCTTTTAGATAAGGAATTGCTTCGGCATACTTTTCAAGGTTAAAATAACTCTCACCAATAATCTTAGATAATTCTGATACTTCTGTATCGTCACTAGTTGGTAATTGTTCTAAAGCCAATTCAATGGCCTTCTCAAAATTTCCAAGTTTAAAATTTAAATCTGCTTGATAGTATGATAAATCCTGTTGGTATTTTTCATTATCACTAACTTGGTCAAAATACTCTGAAGCTTTATCATAATCATCTCCTTCATAAGCCATAAAACCAATATAATACTTAGCTTGAGAGCCATATTTCTCTGAGTTTTCAACACGAGACAAGTATTTTCTTGCTCCTGCATTATTCTTGGTATTGTATAAAGAGTAACCATAATTAAAGTAGAACTTTTCGCGTTCACTTTTTGATAAGGCTTCTTCGTCTACTTTTTCATACCATTTTCGTGCATGAGCGAAACGCGAATTTTCAAAATAGTAATCTGCAACATCAATATATGCAGTGTTTCGCTTTGTGCTTGTTGGATAATCTGTTACAAAGTTCTGTATTAAATCATCTGCGTTTTTTTGGTTCAGCCTCACAGCGCAATTGGCTATATAGTATGCACAATCTGATTTAACAACTTCATCTTTTGCATCATCTTGTATTTGATCAAATAAAGACTGCGCAGCTAAATATTGTTTACTGTTATAAAGCGAAAGTGCTTTTTGAAAGTCGACTAATTCACTCGTATAAGTTGCTGATTGTTGTGCTAAAATGCCGTAGTTACAAACAATGGCTAAAGCCAGTGCTATTAATCCTTTTTTAGTCATTAAACTCGTTTTTTGATGAATATCAAAGATAATTTATCTCGCAAGTATAACGTGAAAACTTTCTGATAATTATAAACTAAGTTATTAAATGTTAAAATTTGTATTAACAATAAAGCTACAGAAACTAAGTTTTGTCTTTTGATTGAATTAATAATACATTTACATCACTCTAAAAAATAATCAGAAAACATGTCTGAAACTGTGTTACAATTAAAAGATGCTTCAATTTATCAAGGTGATAGCTTAGTGCTTTCAGATGTAAACTTTGAAATGCAAAAAGGTGATTTTGTCTATTTAATTGGAAAGACTGGAACTGGAAAAAGTAGTTTCATGAAAACACTTTATGGAGATTTAGAACTTACTGATGGTGAAGGTAACATTGTAGATTTTAACTTAAGAACTTTAAAAGAAGATGACATTCCGTTTTTAAGAAGAAAGTTAGGTGTGGTTTTTCAAGATTTTAAATTACTTAACGATAGGACAGTAAATGGAAATCTAGAATTTGTTCTAAGGGCAACTGGCTGGAAAGACAAAAAAGAAATCGAAGAAAAAATTGAAGACGTACTTAACAGAGTTGGAATGAAAACTAAAGGGTTTAAATATCCTTACGAACTCTCAGGTGGAGAGCAACAGCGTATTGCTATTGCTCGTGCTTTATTAAATAATCCAGAACTTATTTTAGCTGATGAGCCAACAGGAAATTTAGATCCGCAAACAAGTATTGAGGTCATGGAAGTGTTACAGGACTTGAACAAAAAAGGACATACTATTTTAATGGCCACTCATGATTACGCACTTTTATTAAAATACCCAAGTAAAACTCTTAAATGTGATGAAAACAAAGTGTATGAAGTTGTACAGCGTAAAGATTAATTAATACCAAAAAGGCGCTCAAAAAAACTTCTTTTTCTATCAAATTTTATCATAAACACACCAAAATTATTTGGTGTTTTTTTTGCAATAGAGTTATGTAGAGGCATTTCTAAATTTGTCAAATTCATAGAAAATGCAACTTTACCATCACTTCCCAATTTTCCTGATTTTATGATTTTATCTACATTTTCCATATCATAAATTTTATATGTGCTTCCTTTTTTCAATTCTAAATGAGAGAAATCCACTAAAACATCTTTGCCTTCTTTTTGAAACAATGTAACTCGAAATTCGTTTTTAGAATCTTTAATTTTTGTTACATCCAAAACAGATTTCATATTGAAATCCTTTACTTGTTTCCAAGTACTATTTTGGTCTAAACCAAAGTTTGTTTGCCATTCTTTAAGGGTAAAATCTTTATGATTACTTATTCTTTGCGATTTTGATTTTCTAGAGTAATAGGTATTATTATCAAAATTCCAATTGCTTTTTAAATGCTTAACAACCGAACTATTATAATGCACATAACCACAATAAGCAATGTTGTTTTTAAATACCAATGATTTAATGTGTGATAGTCTTAGCGCATTATTCTTGCCTATAATTACATTATTTGTTACCGTAACATCTTCAACTGGAGCTTTTGCATTATATCCTAAAGTTAAAGACGCTCCATCACCAAAATTGGTGTTGCTTGTAAAATCAGAGTTATGGTACAATATATTAGAATCGAAAATGATGTTTTTAGCAACATTGATTCCATCTTTATCATTAGACGCTATAATAACATTGTCCACAAATTTTCCTCCTGGATTTCCATTGTTGAAAATAACATTCTTTTTAAGCGTGATATTCTTTACAAACTCAAATTTTGTCCCAGAGGTTGAAGACCACACTTCAATGCCTTTATAATAATTATTGAAAATGGTATTGTTGGTTATATATCGTGTTTTATCGCTTTGATTTTGAACATAAATACCAACTCCACTGCCACGAACTTTAGACATGTAACCGTTGTTGTAAATCATACAACCATCAATAATACTTCCTCCAGTTCGTTTCCATGAACCAAAGCCTGAGCCTGGATTGTTATGAATTTTAAGGTTAATGAATTTACAATCTTCACCATCAACATGGCTAACACCATTAACCACTTGAAAATCTTTATCTTTCATGCTTCTTGAAAAATCACCAAGAAACGTAATTTCCAAATCTTGAAAAATAACGTTCCCTCCTTTTACTTCTAAAACTGAACCTAGCTTAGAAGTTATATTTCCGTTTAAAACAACTTTATCTTTTTTATAAGGTTTAACAGTTATAAAGGTGTTCTTATCTATTGTTGTAATTGTACTAACGTAACGACCATTATAAGTACCTTCATGAAGATAAATAATATCATTATCGTTTACTGAATTAGTGCCTTGATTTAAGGCTGTCTGTAAATCCCATGGATTTAAAATACTTCCATTTCCAGATGATTTTCCTGGATTGGATTTATGAGTTACTGGAAATACATGAAATACTTGCTGAGAACTTATTGTTTCAGCACTTAGAAAAAGTAATATGAGTAAAAAAACTGACTTCATAAATCAAGAATTACAAATACTGTTCCAAGAAAATGAAAAAACACAAAATAATAGTTAGTTTTGAACAGAAATGTTATCAATACTCATTCCAACATACAATTACAATGCTTTGCCATTGGCTGAGATTTTAGAACAACAAGCACTAAAATTACAAATTAGATTTGAGGTTATTTGCATGGACGATGGCTCGTTTTCAGAACACAATAAACAAAACCAACAAATAAATACACTTACAAATTCTAAGTTTATTGAAAACAGAAAAAATGTTGGAAGCAAAGCTAACAGGAAAAGGTTAGCAGAACAAGCTCAGTACGAATGGCTACTTTTTGTTGATGCTGACTCCAAACCAAAATCACAGGATTATATACTAAACTACATTGAAAAAACAAAGCAAAATTATGATGCTGTTTTTGGAGGCTTTATTTACAATGATAGTCTACAAGAAATGAGTAAATCATTACGATATACTTTTGGTAAACATCGTGAAGAAGTTGATGCACAAAAAAGGAACAAAAAGCCTTACAAAGTGATAATTTCTGCTAATTTTTTGATAAAAAAATCGATCTTTTTGAAGATTACTAATCAAGAAGCAAAAAATATATATGGTCTTGACTATTTATTCAGTTCTCAGCTAAAAGAGCATGGTATAAAAATAAATCACATTAACAATGAAGTCTATCATTTAGGCTTAGATGATAATCTTGCTTTTTTGAAAAAAACCCAAAATGCTGTCGAAGCACTGCACTACTTAGTTGAATCTAAAAAAATCAAATCACATAACATTAGTTTGCTAAGAGCTTATAAACGCATTAAACTTTTAGGGCTAAAAAACTTAATACACTGGGTTTTTAAAAAATTCAAATCAAAAATTGAAAAGAACCTAACAGGAGAAAAACCTAATCTTGTTTTATTTGACTTGTACAGGTTAGGTTATTTGTGCTCACTTTAATTTATAGAATTTATAAACTCCTTATAATCTCTTATATAATCGGATTCGTCAAATTCGTCTGAAGCTAAAACCAAACATACAGAACCTGAGGAGAAGTTATCTAATTCCCTCCAAATTCCTGTAGGAATAAGCAAGCCTTTGTTAGGCTTGTTGAGCATCACTCTTTCTTTGGTCTTTCCATCATCTAATAATACCTCAAAACTTCCGCTTAATGCAATTAACAGCTCATAAACCTCTTTATGTGCATGACCTCCTCTATAAGCATTACTAGGCACATCGTACAAATAATAAACCCTTTTTATTGTAAACGGATAAGTGTCCTTTTCAATCACAGCAAGGTTTCCTCGACCTTGTTCGTCCACAACTTTTGGAATGTCAATAATTTTTACACTCTTTATTGATGACATATTTATCTGGTTTCTAAGCCTTGTTTTAGCAGTTGTTTATAATCATTGATGCCTTTTAAGGCTGTGCTAAATTTCGGAATTATTTCTGAAAATGATAGCTTTCCATCACTAAAGGTTCTATAAATATGTTTTGCAATTCTAAAATAAGATCTGAATCCATAGTATTTATAATATAATGCGCCTCTGCCATAAATTACTCTATCACTTGCTGCTTCTTGCCCAGAACTAAATTTTGGGTGAGACAAAATAACTTTTGGTTCAAAATAAACTAATAATCCTTCTTTCAATGCGTCCCTTAAAAAAATGTATTCATCAGCAACTTCAAATTTTGCTCCTAAACCAAAATGAGTGTTAAATTCAATTTTATTTTTAATGGCTTCTAATCTAAAAGCAATAACAACAGAATTCGAAGTATACACTGTTTTCTTAGTATGTCTCTCAATATCTGGATAGTCTCTAAATAATTTACCATCATCACTATTCATTTGAAACGTAATAATGTCTGCATCTTTATGTTTATCAAATGCCGAAATGATAATTTCTTTAAAATTATCAACATAGGTAACATCATCATCAGCAAATAAGCATATATCTCCAGAAGCATTTTTTAAGGCTAAGTTTCTACTTTTTGATAACCCTATTTCTAATGAATTAATAACTCTAACGTGCTTATTCTCTGATTTTAGAACTTGCTCTTCATTAATTTGATTAATGACTAAAACATTAAAATCCTTGATTTCGGTAGCGGAAAACATTTTCTCTAAAAAAGACAACGAAGATTGGTGAATTGTAGAGAGTAATATCTCTAAATGTTGACTTTTTTTAGTGGCATTGGTCATTAACAATTATATTTGAATCAAAAGTACATGAATTTTTTCATTTTGAAATTCACAAAAACCAAATGAAAAAATTCATGTACTAACATAGTGGTTAATGAAGTGAAACTAAATTTTGTAATTTTTGGACACAAAATTTAGTTTTTTACTGAAAAAATGTATAAAATATAAATGAGGATTTTATTGGTTGGTGAATATAGCAGGCTTCATAATTCTTTAAAAGAAGGCTTGCTTCAGCAAGGTCATGAGGTTGTACTACTAGGAACTGGAGACGGTTTTAAAAACTTCCCTTCAGATATTCCCATTACACTTCCCTTGTTTTCCAAACCTTTTTTAAAAACCATCGCTAAAGTATTTGATAAGTTATTCAATATCCAATTGATTGAACTCGAATATTACTTTAGTTTAAAGAAAATTATACCAACCTTAAAAGATTTTGATGTGGTTCAACTCATCAATGAACAAAGTTTAAGAACTTCACCAAAACATGAAATACAGTTGGTTTCGCAACTTATTAAGCGAAACAAGAACATCTTTTTATTGTCTTGTGGAATTGATTATGTAAGTGTTAAATATGCCTTGGATAAAAAATTTAAGTACTCTATTTTGACACCTTACTTTGAAGATCAATCGCTTAAAAATCAATATCGTTTTATATTAAAACATGTGTCTACTCCTTATAAAAAATTACATGAATTTTTGTTTAGTAATGTTAAAGGAGTGATTGCCTCAGATTTTGATTACCATATTCCTCTCAAAGGAAATTCAAAATATTTAGGGTTGATTCCCAATCCTATAAACACTGATAAAATTCAATTTAAACCTTTTGATATAAATGATAAGATTGTCATTTTTCATGGCATCAATAGGATGAATTATACTAAAAAAGGGAATCGTTTTTTTGAAGAAGCGCTAAAGATTATAAAGGAAAAGTACAAAACAAAAGTTGACATTATTGTTGCCGAAAATCTTCCTTACAAAAAGTACATCAAGGCTTTTGATGGCTGTCATATTCTATTGGATCAAGTTTATGCCTACGATCAAGGTTACAATGCCTTAGAAGCTATGGCTAAAGGCAAGGTTGTATTTACAGGTGCAGAAAAAGAATGGTTGGATTACTATAATTTGAAAGAAAATAGTGTAGCCATTAATGCTTTGCCGAATACAAATGACATTATATTAAAACTGGAATGGCTTATTGAAAATCCTGACGAGATTTTGAAGATCTCAAAAAACGCTAGAGCATTTATTGAAAAAGAACACAACTATATTCACATCTCTAAGCAGTATATAAAAACGTGGTCTAACTAAATGAAACATTTTTTAATTACTAGATTTAATATAAAAAGTGATGTGTGGTCACATACTAAAAGTGGTGCTTTAACCCAAACTGAAACTTGGTTAGAGCAACGTTTTGAGCTTTTTGAAACCTACTGTTTGCCTTCTGTAAAAAACCAAAGTAACCAAGAGTTTAAATGGTTCATCGTTTTTGATATTGATACTCCAAAACCTTTTAAAAATAGAATTGAAACCTTAGTGGAAACTTATAGCAACATGATAGTTCTATATACTGAAAGCTTTCAAACTTTAAAAACAACATTATCTGAGGCTATTTTAACAGAGCTAACTCCTGAAGATAAGTTTATTATTACAACACGATTGGATAATGACGATGCTATACATAAAGATTTTACAAATTGCATCCAACTTGTATTTATACCTCAACATAATACAATTGTAGATGTTACCAAAGGCTATCAGCATATTGTAAACATAAATAGCATTGATGTTCGTCAATATACATTACACTACAATCCATTCATTAGCTTAATAGAAGATTCTACAAAATTTGAAACAGTGATGGCTAAAAACCATGAACACTGGAAAACCTTACCTAACAGAATTGTTTATAACCAAAAAGCTCTTTGGTTGCAAGTGATTCATAATGATAACATACTGAACAGTAAAATTAACTTCTTAAAAAAAGTGAATCAGCTTGATTTGAATATGTTCGGATTAAACAACATTTACCAAGAAAACAGTAAACTTAAAACTTTAACTTTTAATCTGGCAACAATGCCTTTTAGGTTATTTGAAAGCTTAAAAATAAATCTCAAAAGACATATCAATTAAAAATAGTAATTAAACACTTGTTTTTATTATTGCCTTTTTAGTTCAATTGATTTGGTATTTATTAAATTTGAGCAATTACACAATTGCATGAAAGTTTTTCATCCAAATCTTTTTATTCCAGGAGCTGGAAAATCTGGCACTTCAAGTTTACATCAACTATTAGGCTTACATCCTAAAATTTGTATGTCTAAAACAAAAGAACCTCATTTTTGGACTCGCTTAGACTATAATCAATTTACTGCTAAAGAGCATCAACAATATGCCTCACTATTTGATGATAAAACTGATGCTAAATATTATGGAGAATCTAGTACAGGTTATATGGTTTTTCCTAATTTTATTAAAAGAATAAAAGCCAAATATAAGAGTGAACCTAAGTTTATTTTTATTTTGAGAAATCCTATAGACAGATGCTATTCACATTATTGGTGGCTTAAAGGAATTGGTAGTGAAAAAAATAACTTAAGAACAGCGTTTCTTAAAGACAAAGAAACTGAACCAACACCTGAGGTCCAACTGCCAGAAACAAATTATAAATGCTATTACCAATATGGTCTTTATGCAAAGTGGCTTGAGAAATTCTATATGAATTTTGACACAAAAAATATAAAAGTTATTTGCTATGAGTCTTTAAAAACTAAACCTTTAGAAACTATTAATGACTGTTTTCATTTTTTAAGTTTAGAACCTCTAGATGAAGTACCTGAAATACATACCAATAAAACATTGATATTAAAAGCTCCATATTTGTATAGATTTACCAAACTATTAGTGTACAATAAAGTGAGGCTTCCTCAATTTGTAAAAGATAGTACTCCAAATAAGGTCAAAGAATTTTTAAGAAAACATTTATCTAAAACTGTTTTAAAGTATACAAAAACGGGTAAAACATATCCTGAAATTAATGCTGAAGATCGCTTGTTTTTTAAACAGCATTATAAGGAAGATATTATTAAGTTAAGGCAATTAACAGGATTGAATTTTAGTGAATGGAATGATTTTAATAGATAAAGAATGAATTTTATAAAAACATCTTTTTATTCTGGTATAAGTACAGCTATAAGTTTAGCTGCCAAACTTATTACTAATAAAATTGTTGCCGTATACTTAAGTACAGATGGCATGTATCTTTTAGGTCAGCTTAAAGATTTTTTAAGAATAACAACTGCAGTTAGTCATTTTGGAACTACAAATGGCACTATAAAATATACAGCCGAATATAAGGATGATCAAGCATCTTTAAAAAATATTCTTGGGACTAGCTTTAAAATTCATTTATATTTTTCACTAGCTATTTTTCTGTTTCTTTTGTTATTCAACAAAACAATTTCAAAATACCTTTTTGAAAGCACCAACTACTCTACTTTCTTAATTGTTCTAGGTTTTTCAATAGTTTCTGTTTCCATTCAGTCATTATTGTTGAGCATTCTAAATGGTCTAAAAAAAATAAAACTATATGTTTTAATTAATGTTATTGCTACTATTATTGGAGCGTTTGTTTTAATACTATTAATAATAAACTACAATATTGAAGGTGCATTGTATGCTTTTGCTATAAATCAGTTTTTAGCATTTGCAGTGACTTTGGCTTTGTTGTTTATATATAAGCCATTCAACTTTTCGCTGATTTTTCATTCATTTAAAAAAGAGTCATTTAAAAAACTTTCTCAGTTTTCTTTAATGGCATTAGTTGCACCAATTTGCCTGATTTCTGCTACTTTCTTTGTTAGAAATTTTTTAAAAACCGAGTTTGACCAAAATCATGCTGGTTCGTGGGAAGGTATGTGGCGAATTTCTGCAATGTATTTATTGTTCTTAACAACGACTTTTAAATTTTATCTTATACCAACATTTTCGAGTTTAACAGGCAATGAATTAAAAAAAGAGGTTTTTAAAGTCTGGAAGTTTATGCTGCCAGTAATTATTATAATTGCTTTGATAGTTTTTTCACTAAGAGATTTTGTAATTAATACATTATTGGATGAAAAATTCTTTTTAGTAAGTGTTTTAATTGGCTACCAATTATTAGGTGATACAGTCAGGATAAACTCTTGGGTTTTGGGTAACATCCTTATATCAAAAGCAAAAACTAAAGCCTTTATTTTCTTTCAAATTGAATGGGCTTTGGTATTCAGCACTCTAACCTATTTTTTAGTAAATGAATATGGATTTGTTGGTGTTGCCATGGCTTATTTTGGAGCATATTTAGTTCATTTTATACTAATGAATATTTACTTTAGAAAACTACTATGGCTAAAAAATTAGCTCAATTTTTCTAAATCATTATCACCATCAGACAAAATGCCAAACAGTGAGCTTCCGAATATGATAAGTATAATTATATAGTACATAATGTAACTCACAAAATGAGCAATATTAGCTCCTTTTACACCAAACATATCAACAAAATATATACTCGTAGCATAGAGTGTGACTAACAAAAACAATTCGGTTATAATGAAGTGAACAAACATCTTCTTAGCTATAAATTGGTAAGCAATTACAATGGCAAGTACTTTAACTAAGTCACCTAACAGTTGCCATCCAAATAACTCCTCAACTCTTGCAAACTCATCTGTTAAGAAAATTGCAATTATAAATGAACGTAATAAATATATTGTTAAAAGACCCAAGGCAAAAACAGGAATCATTGTTTTATAAAAGTCAAACACCTCTCTCCTAAATTCTTTTTTATTATCAATTTCTTGAAACCTTGGTAAAAAATAAAGTGTCATTATTGAATTTACAAACATCAGATAGTAAACCGAAATCCTATTCATTGCTTCCCAAAAACCTGCTGCTTCCATGCCTTCAACCGAAATGATATAATTTCGGATACCAATCATTACCAAAGGCAATGCAAATCCTGAAACTATTGCCATTAAAGCAAATGGGCTAAATTTCTTTAAAATACCGAAATCAATATTTTTAACCTTTAATTGTGAAACAAAATTTTGTCGGTTCACTATACCAACAACCGTAATTAAAAATATAAGTGAAGGTGATATTACAACTGAAATAAGTGCTCCATCAATATTATCTTGCCAAATTAGTAGAAGTGTTACACACAATCCCATAATCTGTCCAATGATATTTATAATCATTAAAAACTTATACTTTGCAAATCCATTCATAATGGAAAAACAAAATAAATTCAACGTATAAAATGGAAGCGCAATCGCAAGAATCCTTATAACATATGCATAGTTATAACGCTCAGAAAAAATAAGGTTATTAATGGTTTCTGCATTAAAGTAACAGAGTAAACTGATTAAGAACATTACACAAAAACCTATGTAATAAGCAGTAGAAAGTACTTTGCTTAACTTATTGACATTACCCTTAAACTCTCCTATAAATTTTACGACACCATTATACAAACCAACTGTAGCAAAAGACTGTACAGCAGTAAGAAAATTTCTTAAATTTCCAATTAAAGCCATGCCTTCTGCACCAATAAAAATTGCAATGAATTTTGTAGTTAAAAATCCAGCTACAATTTTTGTCACTACTGTTGCAGAGTGTAACCAAACTACTTTAACAAGTACTTTACTGTTAATATAGTCTATAATTTTTTTCAATTAGTAGGCATTTAAAAATTCAACAATTTTTTCAGTGTCTGTTTGAGGCATAACTGGACTAATTGGAATACTAATAACTGTTTTGTGTATAGCTTCCGTTATTGGCAAATCTAACACATTATATTTTAATAAAGCTTTTTGTTTATGAGGCGGAATTGGATAGTGTATTAAAGTTTGAACATTGTTTGAAGTTAAATAAGACTGAAAACTATCTCTATCATTAACTCGTAATACAAATTGATGAAATACGTGGCTAAAATCGTTTTCAAAATGAGGTAATTTGATTTTATTATTTTTGATTGAATTTGAATAAAATTTAGCCAAAGAAATTCTCTTTTTGTTATCCTCATCAAGAACTTTTAACTTGACATTTAAAAACATGGCTTGCAACTCATCGAGTCTGGAATTATAACCTACGATATCATTCACATATTTTGAAGATGTTCCATAATTTCTAAGCTTGATAACCATTTCTGCAAGTTCATCATCATTTGTCGTAACTGCGCCACCATCTCCTAAAGCGCCTAGGTTTTTGCTAGGATAAAAACTAAAACCTGCGGCGTTACCCAAATTACCAGCCATTGTACCATTATGGTTTTTTGCTCCATGTGCTTGTGCTGCATCCTCTATAACCAATAGATTATTATTTTTAGCCAGCTCATTAATTGAATTCATATCTGCTAACTGCCCGTAAAGATGAACAACAAGTATGGCTTTTGTTTTTTGAGTGATAGCTTTCTTAGTTTCTTCTGCAGACAGATTGAATGTTGATTCATCAGGCTCAACCAATACAGGTTTTAATCCTGCATGAATAATTGAGATAATCGAAGCAATGTAAGTATTGGCAGGCACAATGACCTCGTCACCTTCTTTTAGTTTGCCTAACAGTTTATAAGCCTCAAAAATTAGCACCAAAGCATCCAAACCATTTCCAGTGCCAATACAATGTTCTGTTTTAATATAATCGGCAAATGAGCTTTCAAATTTATTAACCTGTTTACCCAAAATGTAATAACCTAAATCCAAAAATTGCTTGTAGACCTCAAGAAATTCAATTTCAAACCTTGAGTTAATCAATTTTAAATCCTGAAACTTTATCATATAAATATGTTTTCTAGATTATTAGTATTTGAAAGATTGATTTCATAAAAATCCTGAGTCACTGTTCTTGCTCCAAAGCCTTCTTTCCAGTAATTCAATCCTCTATTTATATGTTTACCTTGTTTTTCATTTGAAATTCCAAAATCAAAATATGTTTTATCCTTAAAAACATCATTGATTAAATGCATATGCAAAAAATCCAAGCTTCCAGTTTCGTTTTTTTCTTCATTACCTGAAATATATTGTGAATGTGCCACCTGATTAGTTTCAAAAATGGTTGTTCCTGCTACAATCTGGTCATTTTTATAAACATTAAACTGTCTAATTTGATTCGGGAATTTTTCTTTTAAGAGTTGAATTTCTTCTAAGGAGTGAACTGGCTTAGTGTTATGTTTCATTTTTAGGTTTGGAATAAGAATTTGATTCCAAAAAGCTTCAAAGTTATTTACTTCCTCTATCCTAAGTCCATATTTTAAAGCTCTTTTGTTTCCAGCTACTCTATCCTTTGAAACTTTCAACGTGTGTCTCATATTTATTACTGAAAGTGTGTCTCGCCTAATCAATTCAGCTTTTAAGATAAACATTAAGTATTGAAGTTCATCATTCGGCAAAACAGAATAGATAGAAGGCAATTGTTTTAATTGTAAGCTCTTACAATCAAAATCTTTATAAAAGTTTAAAACTGATTTAAAACAGTTTACAAACTCTTCCAATTTAATGTCTTCAGAAGTCAATAATCCTCCATAAGTCAATCCTCGATGTGAATAAACTATACCGTCAACTTTATTAGCTGGAAAAAGCCCAACCAATTTTTTATCATCAAATATTAATAACGAGAAATCTTCAAATCGGTCTTTATGATAATCCATAAAATTACGATTAAACAAAAAAGTTGCATTCTTTGAAGAAGACACAAAAGTGTTCCAAAGTTGCTTATGACTACTGTTATATTTTTCTACCGAAAAAATATGTGCTAGTTTTAGATTATAGCGTGAAAATACTAATTTTTCTTAACAAACAAGTAATAGTAATTTACACCAAAAATTGCAGCATTAGAAATAATAATTGGCCAAGAAGTAGCTAGCATAAAACCATACACTACAAAAAATGCACAAGCAAATGAATTTATGATTCTTAGCTTACGCACGTCTTTCATCATAAAAGACACCAATAGCAGAACCATGGCTAAATAGCCAATCCAGTCTGTTACAGAAACGCCAAATATTTCCATTTAGATAGATTTGTTTCGCTTTCTCTCTACCTCTTTTAATAAAACTTTGCGCAATCTTAAATGGTTTGGAGTTACCTCAACATATTCATCTTTTTGAATGTATTCCAAAGCTTCTTCTAGTGAAAACTTTATCGCAGGTACAATTTTAGCCTTATCGTCGGCTCCAGAAGAACGAACATTACTTAATTTTTTAGTTTTAGTAATATTTATAGTCATATCGTCACCACGAGAATTCTCACCAACAACTTGACCTTCATAAATTTCTTCGCCCGGATCTACAAAAAACTTTCCTCTATCTTGTAATTTATCAATTGAATAAGGAATCGCTGTTCCTTTTTCCATAGAAACTAAACTTCCGTTTTGACGTTCTGGAATACCTCCTTTAATTGGTTGATATTCCTTAAAACGATGTGCCATAATGGCTTCTCCAGCAGTTGCAGTTAGTAGTTGATTACGTAAGCCAATAATACCACGAGAAGGCACCATAAATTCGCAAACCATTCTATCTCCTTTAGCCTCCATACTTAACATTTCGCCTTTTCGCATGGTGACCATTTCAATTGCTTTACCTGAAACATGTTCTGGTAAATCAATAGTCATTTCTTCAACTGGCTCACATTTTACTCCATCGATTTCTTTAATGATAACTTGAGGCTGTCCAATTTGAAGCTCATAGCCTTCACGCCTCATAGTTTCAATTAGAACTGATAAATGCAAAACTCCACGACCAAAAACCAAAAACTTATCAGCACTATCAGTTTCGTTAACACGTAATGCTAAATTCTTTTCTAATTCCTTATTCAATCGGTCCTTAATATGGCGTGATGTTACGTACTTACCATCTTTTCCAAAGAAAGGAGAATCATTAATGGTAAATAACATGCTCATTGTAGGCTCATCAATAGCAATTGTTTTTAAACCTTCAGGGTTTTCTATATCTGCAATAGTATCACCAATTTCAAATCCTTCTAAGCCAACAATAGCGCAAATATCTCCTCCTTGAACATCTTCAACTTTTCTACGTCCTAAACCTTCAAAAACATGAAGTTCTTTAATTTTAGATTTTTGAATACTTCCATCTCTTTTTACCAATGAAATATTCTGACCTGTTTTTAATTCGCCACGTGTTAAACGACCAATTGCTATACGACCAGTAAATGATGAAAAATCCAACGATGTAATTAGCATTTGAGTTGTACCTTCTTCAATTTTTGGCGCAGGAATATGCTCAATAACCATATCAAGCAATGGTTCTATATTTTCAGTTTCATTTTGCCAATCATCGCTCATCCAATTATGTTTAGCAGAACCGTAAACCGTTGGAAAATCCAATTGCCATTCTTCTGCTCCTAGTTCAAACATCAAATCAAAAACCTTTTCATGTACCTCATCTGGTGTACAATTTTCCTTGTCAACTTTGTTTATAACCACACATGGTTTTAAACCTAAGTCAATTGCTTTTTGCAACACAAAACGTGTTTGTGGCATTGGTCCCTCAAAAGCATCGACTAATAATAAAACACCATCAGCCATATTTAAAACACGCTCAACTTCTCCTCCAAAATCTGCGTGACCAGGAGTATCAATAATATTGATTTTTGTATCCTTATATACTACTGACACGTTTTTGGAAGTAATTGTAATACCACGTTCACGTTCTAAATCGTTATTATCAAGAATTAAATCACCTGTGTTTTCATTTTCACGAAACAGCTGGCAGTGATACATGATTTTATCAACCAAGGTTGTTTTACCATGATCAACGTGTGCAATGATTGCGATGTTTTTTATATTAGCCATAGCTAGTTTATTTTAAGCGTGCAAATGTACGTTATATTTTATGAACTGAACGCCAAAGCTTAACATATTTAAATGTGTTAAATTCTTGTTATTTAGAGAATTTCACAAAATATGCTTTGCAATCTTTACGTTAAAGGAGCAGATTAATAGCAAACATGATGAAACTCGTTAATAAATACGCGAATTTAATTCCGTACCTGTACTTCATTGCAATAATAGCTTATCTTTTTACTGATGCCAATCAGAGAGAAGGTGTTTTAGCATATCCAATTTTGTTATTTGGTATTCCATTTTTGTGGCAACTAATAAGACCTAACAGAGAGTTAAATTTTGCCTTAGGAATTATATTTGTTTGTATTTCATCTTATTTAATTTTAGCTTATTTGTCAGATGTTTTTGATATTATTTCCTTTTCTGCAAAAACCAAACAATTTGTACTTATTGGTGGTGTCTTTGTTATTGTTAACTTTGTAATGTCACTTTGGATTATTAGAAATAGTATAAAGCGAACCTTCTAAATGTGTATCTTTGTGCCTTGAAAAACACAAGTCAATGACGCTTCAAGACATACCCAAAATTAAACATATAAATTCCAATAATTTCTTTTTGCTTGCAGGACCATGCGCTATCGAAGGTGAAGATATGGCCTTACGAATCGCAGAAAAAGTGATTAGTATTACTAACAAATTAGAAATCCCTTATATTTTTAAAGGAAGTTTTAAGAAAGCTAACAGGAGTAGGATTGATAGTTTTACAGGAATTGGAGATGAAAAAGCTTTAAAAATCCTGAAAAAAGTTTCAGAAACTTTTGATGTACCAACGGTTACAGATATTCATGAAGTCAATGATGCTGAAAAAGCTGCTGAATATGTTGATGTATTACAAATTCCTGCATTCTTGGTTCGTCAGACAGACTTAGTAGTAGCTGCTGCCAAAACTGGAAAGGTTGTTAACCTAAAAAAAGGACAATTTATGAGTCCTGAAGCTATGAAACATGCAGTACAGAAAGTAAAAGATGCTGGAAATGAAAAAGCATGGATTACAGATAGAGGCACAATGTTTGGTTATCAAGACATGATTGTAGATTTTAGAGGAATTCCTACAATGCGTAAATATGCTTCAACAGTATTGGATGTTACTCATTCTTTACAACAACCTAATCAAACTATTGGTGTTACTGGTGGACGACCTGACATGATTGAAACTATTGCTAGAGCTGGAGTTGTAAATAGTGTAGATGGCTTGTTTATTGAAACTCATTTTGATCCTGCAAATGCCAAAAGTGATGGAGCCAATATGTTACATCTTGACAATTTGGAAAGCTTATTAACTAATCTAGTTGCAATCAGAAAAACGATAAATAACCTATAATTTCTTTTTCCAGAAACCCTTGTCTTTGTGCTGGTATACTTCTTTTAAAATAAGAATAAAGATTTCATCATCAATATCTTCAAGAGTTTTATAACGAAGTGATTTTACAACCTTTCTTTTTTCAGTTACTAAGTATTCATTATATTTTGTAAGATGTGCCGAATGCCAAAAACCAACATCAACATAATCCTTGGATTTGTTAAGGTAACATATTGGCTTTTTTCCAATATAATAACAAGGTAATTTCCATTTATATTTTAACTCAGCCTCAGGAAGCGTATGCTCTATTAATAGCTGACTATGCAATAAAATTGATTTAAACGGTTCTTCTTGTTTAAGTATATATAATTCTGCTGGATTCATTCCTCAAAAATAATTCTAAAAGATTATCTTTAAAAACATTTTTAAGTATAAAACCACTAACTATGAAATCATATTTCAAACCATATATATTTACTTTTTTAATCTTTTCTTTTTTACTCAGTAATTTTCAGATTAATGCCCAAACTTATGCCAAAAATGGTATGGTTGTTTCTGCTAGTAAAATTTCATCTCAAACAGGAGTTGATATTTTACAACAAGGTGGTAATGCAGTTGATGCTGCAATAGCAACTGCATTTTCTCTAGCAGTAACACATCCAACTGCTGGAAATATTGGAGGTGGAGGTTTTATGGTTTTTATGAATGCTGAAGGAGAAACTACAACCATAGATTTTAGAGAAAAAGCACCTTTAGCATCGTCAGCAACTATGTTTCTGGACGAAGATGGTAATATTAAAGATAATAGTAACCATAAAGGTTTACTTGCTGTTGGAGTTCCTGGAACCGTTGCAGGTTTGTATCTAGCTCATCAAAAATATGGTAAACTACCTTGGAAAGATTTGGTTCAACCAGCAATTGATTTAGCTGAAAACGGCTTTGCTCTCAATTGGAACTTATTTGGAGCAGCTGAGTATTTTAAATCTGTTGAAAACCAATATCCTTTTATGGCTTCCTATTTCAATAACGAGAAAGGTGAACTCACACAGCCAGATGAAGTTTGGAAACAACAAGCTTTAGCTAATACACTTAAAAAAATACGAGATCAGGGACGCGATGGATTTTATAAAGGTGAGGTCGCACAAAAGATTGAAGAATACATGAAAGCTAATGGTGGAATAATTACCTCTGAAGATTTAGAGCAATATGATGCCATTGAACGTAAACCAGTAAAAGGTACTTATAAAGGCTACGATATCTATGGAATGCCACCACCAAGCTCAGGAGGTGCAACATTAATCCAAATGATGAACACCATGGAATTGGTTGATTGGGATAATATTGAATTTAACTCAACAGAATATGTCCACATCGTTACTGAAGCAATGCGAAGGGCTTATGCAGATAGAGCAGAACATTTGGGTGATCCAGATTTTAATCCAGATATGCCTATAGACAAACTAATCTCTAAAGCACATGCTAAAAATCGTTTTGAAAATATTAGCATGGAAAGAGCATCAGTAAGCGACTCTTCCAAATTTGGTCAGATTTATGATGGTAAAAACACAACTCATTACTCAGTACTTGATAAATCAGGAAATGCAGTTTCTGTAACTTATACATTAGAAAATGGTTATGGTGTAAAAATGGGATCAAAAGAACTTGGTTTTATTTTCAACAATGAAATGGGAGATTTTAATCCAGTTCCAGGAATTACTACTTCTGGTTGGCAAATTGGCACCAAACCAAACTTAGTTGCTCCACAAAAAAGAATGTTATCAAGCATGTCTCCTACTATTGTCGCCAAAGATGGAAAACCCTATCTAATAATTGGAAGTCCAGGAGGACGAACCATTATTAATACAGTATTTCAAACAACCCTAAATGTATTAGAATTTAATATGCGTATTGACAAAGCCATTGAAGCAATGAAAATTCATCATCAATGGTCGCCAGATGTCATAACTTATGAAAAGCATTTGATGTCTCCAGATACTCGCAGAGCTTTAGAAGCAATGGGACACAAATTACGTGCTACTAGTGGATTAGGAGCATTAATGGGAATTACAATAGACCCAAAAACTGGAATCATTACTGGTGCATCTGATTCTTCCAGACCTGAAGGTGCAGCAATAGGTTACTAAATTTATTTAACAAAATATTAGTTGTAGATATAAATAAAAATTATTTACTTTGTATTTCAAAGTACTTTTAATATGGAATCAAAAGATTATTTAGAAGACCTCAACGAGATTAAACATCTCATGAATAAATCATCACGATTTATGTCACTTAGTGGATTGTCTGGGATACTAGCTGGTATTTATGCTTTAACTGGAGTATTTTTTGTTAATAGAATCATTAACAATATTAAAGAATCTTCAAATGCTTTAGAAAAGTATTTTATTGCGTTCGATTCTGTATTAACGTTAGTACTAATTGCATGTGGAGTTTTATTTCTTTCTGTTATTACAGCAATATACCTTAGCTGGCGAAAAGCAAAAAAACATAACGAACATTTATGGGATTCTACTTCAAAACGATTATTAATAAACTTTATAATACCATTAATTACTGGAGGTTTTTTTATTATTTTTTTAATAGAAAAAGAAATGTTTGAACTAGTTGCTCCTCTTACACTAGCTTTTTACGGACTAGCTCTTGTTAATGCAAGCAAATACACACTTGGCTATATTCGTTATTTAGGCTTAACTATTATTATGCTAAGCTTAATATCCTTATGGTTTATAGGTTATGGTCTTCTCTTTTGGGCATTAGGCTTCGGAGTATGTCATATTATTTATGGCGCTTTAATGTATTTAAAATATGATAAAAAATAAAAAATTATGACAACTCAAAGCAATCGCCTTATAGGCATAGTAATATTTGTTGCAGCTTTATTGCTTATTCCGTTTATAGCAATGCAATTTAGCGATGAAGTAAATTGGACATTAATCGATTTTGTTATTGCTGGAATCTTATTATTGGGAACTGGCTTAGTATGTGAATTAATAATAAGAAAAGTAAAAACAAAAAAAAATCGAACTGTTTTAATAATAGCGATTATACTGTTGCTGCTATTAATTTGGGCAGAACTGGCAGTTGGTATTTTTGGAACATATTTAGCTGGAAGTTAAACAAAAGAGATTCCTGTTTTCGCAGGAAGTAATATGAGCTTATTAACAAACATAAATAAAGCATTTGATCATCGCATTAGATTAGGCATCATGTCTATTTTAATGGTTAATGAATATGCCGATTTTAATACACTAAAAGAATTGTTAGATGTCACTGATGGTAATTTAGCTAGTCACCTAAAGGCATTAGAAAAAGAAGATTTTATAAACATTGAAAAACAATTTATTGGCAGGAAACCTAACACACGCTATAGTGCTACAAAAATTGGAAAAAAAGCTTTTAAAGAACACATAAATGCTTTGGAACAAATCATCAATAAACAAAAATAGTAATCTATAAACGAGTAATATTGGGATTGTAAAACTGTTAAACTTTTGACAATTAACCAAAAACTAAAATCCAAAGCAAAAACTTAGAACGTAACAATATTAAAGTGTAAAAAAATTTATCAGTCTACTTTGAATTTCAAAGTAAAAAAATTATCAATATGGAAATCATCGAAAAATCGAACAAAAACAAATTTGGCAACTGGATTAAAACATCAATAACAGCAAGAATGCTAATGGTTGGAACATTAGTACTTATTTTACTAATTCCTTTAATCTATATTGAAGAATTAATTAGAGAACGTTCTTTTAGACAACAAGCAGTTATAAGTGAAATTAACCAACAATGGGGAAATGAAGTACTATTAAATGGACCTGTTTTAAAAATTCCATACAAAGTTTTTAATGAAAAAACCATCACTGATGCAAAAACGAAACAAGTTTTCACTGAAACTGTTGAAGAAATTAAGCATGCATATTTCTTTCCAAATGCTCTAAACATAAAATCAGCACTAAATCCTGAATTAAAACAACGTGGCATTTATTCTACAGCCGTTTATAATAGTGATATTGATTTCACAGGAAATTTTATTAAGCCTGATTTTTCAGAAATAGAGCTATTAGAAGAAAACATCATTTGGGAAAAAACAAAAATAATTATTCAAACCTCAAATCTAAAGGGAGTTAGCGAAGCAAAAGTAGCAATTAATTCAAAAAATCATAAGGTTGTATCAAAATACAATGGTAATAATGATGCTTACACACAGCAGGTAAAACTCCACAATCTTGAGACTAATTTTTTAGAATTTGACAGCTTGTCTTTTGGTCAGCCTATTCAATTTACTATTCAACTAAACATAAAAGGCAGTAAACAAATTAGATTTATTCCTATTGGGAAACAGACTGATGCAGAAATGACATCAAACTGGAAAGATGCAAAATTTTTTGGTGAATTCTTGCCATATAATGATGACAAAATTACCGATAATGGCTTTGATGCAAAATGGAAAATACTTGATATAAACAGAGCCTTTTCGCAGAAGCATTTTGGATATTTACCTGATTATAGAGAATTTGCTTTCGGAGTTAATTTTATGATTCCTATTGATCAATATCAACAAAGTGAACGATCAGTTAAATATGGTTTTCTAGTCATTGCTCTTACGTTTCTAGTTTTCTTCTTAATACAAACTTTAAGTAGAATTCAGATTCACCCTTTTCAATATTTAATGATTGGTTTGGCTTTGACAATGTTTTACACTCTACTTATTTCAATATCTGAACATAGTACATTTAAAAGCGCCTATTTAATTGCAGGAATTGCTGTAGTTTTACTAATAACCCTCTATTCAAAATCCATACTCAAGTCATCAAAGTTTACAACATTCATTTTTACATCTTTGATTGCATTATATGGATTCATTTATGTCATTATCCAGTTAGAGAATTATGCTTTGTTAGTAGGTAGTATTGGCTTATTTTTAATTTTAGCAACTGTGATGTTTGTTTCTAAAAAAATTGATTGGCATAATGGTTAGTTTTGTTAATTATGAAATTATTTCCTTATTCATTAAATTATGAGTAGGGAATGCTTTCTTAAATTTGAGAACATGAAATTCAACAAAACATATTTCCTATTATTTTTAGTCTTATTTGTAATAGCAGCATTAATTGCTATTTACTTAAAAACAGGATTCATTCGACACACGTTTGGGGATTTTCTTGTGGTCATTATGCTGTATTGCTTTTTAAAGAGTTTCATTGATAGAGAACCTAAAGCAATAGCCATTATAGTGCTATTTATATCATTTTCAGTTGAATTTCTGCAACTCACACCATTTTTGGAATGGATTAATTTAAAGGATAATACTTATGCAAAAATCATACTTGGAAGCACTTTCCATGTCTCAGATTTAGTGGCTTATACGTTGGGTATTGTAACTGTACTAATTATTGAAAACAAATTAAACAATGACTAATTTCTAACCTTTCCAGTAAACACGCTTACCTTTGAGTTAAAAGGGTTACCTGAGGTACGTCTATGCGTTATTACTTGCCCAACATGCCATAAAGCATCTGCGATTGGTCCATTAAGTTGGTTCCAAAAAGGATATTCATTGGTACCATTTTCACTTTTAAAAACAATCTCAAATTGACTTAAATCATCTGTCGAGCGAAAAATATCTGCAGCTTGCTTAAGCATGTTTAAAGTCATGGCTCTTTTTTCTTCAAAACTCTTTCCTTCGGTTTCTAGTGGTTCATTCACTTTTTTTAAAGCAGAGTTTAAAACAACATTTGTTAACCCTAAAATGTGATCAATAGTTTCTTCAGAAGTCCTACCCTTTTCACTAGGTTTAAAAGCTAAATCCTCTGTACGTAAACCTTCAGTTGCCCAATAATATCTAAATCCCAGTCCATCAATCATTCTTGCCACAACAGTACCTTCATTATACTCTGATGGATATTCAGGAATTTCATAATAAGGTAAATCTTTGTTTTGAGAGTTAAGAGTATTTATCATACACATTGAAATTAGTAATAGTATAAGTTTAGTTTTCATCAGATTATGTTTTGTTTTGTTTTGTTAAAGTTATTGATAAAATTCTAATCTTCAGAATTCAAAGACTTAATATATTGTGAAGGCGTTACAGAGAGCGCTTTTTTGAACGATTTATTAAAGGTAACTTTATTGTTAAATCCAACTTTATAAGCTATATCAATAATGTTTAAATTATTGTCTTTTTCATTTTTAATTAAATCTACTGCTTCATCAATTCTGTACTTGTTCATTAATTCATAGAAGTTCATACTAAAATGTTCATTAATGACTTGAGAAGTATTATGTCTTGATGTTCCCAATTTTTCTGAAAGCAAATCCAAACTAATCCCATTTTCCTTATAGATTTTTTCTTCATCTAACAGCGCAAGCAAATTCTCTTTTAATTCTAAAGAATAAGAAGGTGTAAGCGCTGAAGATTTGTATTTAAAAATACCAATTGGGTCAACTAATTTTACTTCTCCTTTAAATACTTCAGGCTGTACATAAGTAATGTATGCCACATAAAACACCAAGCCCACGACTACTAATATTTGTAAATGGAAAAAGATTGGAAAATCAAAAAAACCAGATGTTATTGTGGTATAAACAATGAAAGCGATTACATACGTCACATAAATGGCAATGATATTGCGTTGCCACAAAAGCTTAAATTTCTTTTTTGATTTTTCTTTGGAAACATTATAAATTCTATAAGTTAAAAATGCATATAACACTAAAGAAAGTATTTTAGCAGCAATGATAAAGTTAGCCTCAAATGTTAAAATATCTTCTTGGTCAAATAGAATTACAAATTTTTCGATACTTGAAAGCGTGTAGAAAGGACTTATATAAACGAGCAATGCTATTGCAGGAATTAAATGCAATGCATCTGTCCATTTCAGCTTATAGTTAATAGCTGTAATCTTAAAATAAAAATAAATTAATGGTCCATACAAAAGTGTGAAAACTGTTGAGAACAGTAATGTATTTGGAAAATAGTATTGGCAATTTAAAAGATATAAACTTAAATGCAGAATAAATAATGAGTTCAACAACACGAACATACTCATTAAAAATGTACTTACTCTATTAACTCCTTTCTTTAAATTTAAAATCACAAAAACAAACAACCCTAAAAAAGAAGAAAACAAATAAAAAAGAGGAAGTGCGTCAAACTTAGGCTTATAATTGCTCTTAAAGTTCAAATAAATATCTGTTTGATTTATCTTTGAAAAGAAATGATCATTTATAATTGACAAATCTGTGGTTTCTCTTATGTATTTTTCTGCATAATTAATGGCCAAATCTGCTTGAAGACTATCTGCATACATTCTTGCCAAGTTTCTATGTTCAAGAGCTTGATTTAAAGAATCTTGTTTGATTTCAGAACTCAAAATTGATGTGCTATCAACTTGTACTTCTGCTCTCGAGCCAAACGCACTGAATGAAAATGCAATTAAAATGAAAGCAAAAATAGTCGGTTTTTTAAGCATCACTTTTTGAAACTTATTTTTTGTAGAGAAAACAATTTTTTTAAATATACGAATTGATATATGTAAATGGCCTGCAAACGTAAATTCCGATAAACCTTTACGTGCCTAATAAGACTAATCCTTTATTTCTTCTTTATCTGAAATATTATTAAAGCCATACTTATCTACCAAATAAACCAATGATGTCATTGTAGCTGCACCAAGCTCTAACTCTCTTTTATTTACAGCATCAAAAGTGTCGTTAGCTGCATGATGGTAGTCAAAATAGCGTTGAGTATCTGGTCGTAAACCAGCCAAAACAACATTACCATCTTTTAATGGTCCAATATCAGCTCCACTTCCTCCCTTAACAAAATAGTGAATTAGATAAGGCTCAAAAAGTGGCTTCCAATTTAAAACTTGATTAAAACTTGCATCATCAGAATCAAAAGAAAAACCTCTTGGTGTAAATCCACCAGAATCACTTTCCAAAGCAAAAATATGTTTCTCTCCTTTTTGCTTTGCTACTTCAGCATACTTATTTCCACCTCTCATTCCGTTTTCTTCATTCATAAACATAACAACCCTTATCGTTCGTTTTGGACGTACTCCTGTTTTTTTTAATAATCTAACAACATCCATGGACTGTGTACAACCAGCTCCATCATCATGCGAACCATCTCCTAAATCCCAAGAATCTAAATGTCCACCAACCACAATAATTTCTTTTGGAAACTCACTTCCAGTGATTTCTCCGATTACATTGTACGATAAAACATCAGGTAACTGCTTACAGCTTTGCCTAAAAAAGAACTTAGTATTTTTATCCAACTTTAACATACTACTCAACAGTTCAGCATGGTTAGTGCTTATTGCTGCAGCAGGAATTCGCTGGTCAATTGGAGTGTCTCCATAATTGGTTCCTCCAGTATGCGGAAAATCATCCAATCGTAAATTCATGGACCTAACAATGACACCAACTGCTCCATACTTTGTAGCTTCTTTGGCACCAGAGCCACGTTGGTCAACACAACCACCATAAGCATGGAATGTATTAATAAGTGTCTCATCCATTGGACGATTAAAAAACACTATTTTTCCTTTTATCTTTTCGCTTCCAAGAGTTTCCAACTCTTCAATACTCTTAACTTCAATCACATTAGCCTTAATGCCTTCAAGTGGAGTTGCCACAGAACCACCAAGAGCACAAATATTAACTGATACTGTTTCTCCAGGAGCAGTTTCAATATAAGCGAATTCAGGCTTTCCTCTAACCCATTTTGGAACCATTACTGGTTGCAACCATACTTTATCAAGGCCCAATTTATCGAGCTCTTCCTTAGTATACTCAACTGCTCTTTCTGCTCCTAAAGAACCTGACAATCTACTTCCAATTTGGTTTGACAAATGGTCTAACCATTCATAACTCATACCATCACTTAAGGAAGCATTGTATATTTTTTTAATAGTTTCAGTATCAGATTGCGAAAAAAGTTGAATTGTACATAGAAATCCTAAAAGGAAAAGTGAGCGTTTCATGATTGACTAAATTTAATTTTCAGATTTTAAATATAAAATAAAAATCCAGCAGCACCTCGTATTTTAACTAAGTGTTTTGCTGGATTTTTCTTTACACGTGAATAAACGCCTAACCCTTTAGTAACGTTTAGTCATTTATTGGACTTTCTATAATCTGAAAGGTTTAATCTTCGTTATTGAGCTGCTGCTTATAGAGTTCAATATTTGCTTTTACTTCATCATCCAATTCAGGCTCTTTAATATCTGAATATTTACTTAAGGTATCATATAATGTTTTTGTCACAATGTAACGTGCAGTTGGTTTATTATCAGCTGGAATAGAATACCAAGGTGCATGTGGCTCTGATGTTCTGTTTATGGCATCTTCATAACAGTCTTGATATTTATCCCATAATTTACGTTCTTTTAAATCGCCAGGAGAAAACTTCCAGTTTTTCTCTTGCTTCTCTAAACGTCTTAAAAGCCTGTTTTTTTGTTCTGTTTTTGAGAGGTTTAAAAAGAATTTAAAAATAATGGTTCCATTTTCAGCAATGTGCTTTTCGAAGTTTCTTATTTGTTCAAAACGCTTATCCCAAAAGGCGTCATTTATATCATCAGTAGAATTAACACTTGGTATATTTTCTCCTAAGATATAACCTGGATGCACTCTTGTAACAAGTACATTTTCATAATGGGTTCTATTGAAAATTCCAAATTTTCCTCTTGCAGGTAAAGCGATGTAATGTCTCCAAATATAATCATGAGCCAACTCTTTTGGTGTTGGCACTTTAAAGCTATGTACAACAACTCCTCTTGAGTTAAAATCTTTAAAGACTTCCCTGATTAAACTATCCTTTCCAGCAGTATCCATACCTTGAATACATATCAAAACGGCGTACTTTCCATGTGCATATAAAGTATCCTGAAGCTTACCGAGTTTTTTTCGCACTCGTTTTAGCTCCTTTTCAATCTCTTTATCATTTGCTTCAAGGTCATAATAAGTGATACTCTTTTTGATATCAAAAGCATCAACAATTTTAAAATCTTCAACATTTACAGAATTCATAACCTTATATTTTTTTGCTCGCAAACAGTTTTACATCATTTTCACTGATTTCAGGCTCTCCAAGAATTATCAATCTCTCAACAACATTTCTTAATTCCCTAATATTACCTGTCCAATCATAAGCTTGTAATAATTTTAATGCTTTAGCTGAAAATGATTTTTTCGCTGTTCCTTGTTCACTTGCTATTTTCTTTGAAAAATATTCAATAAGTAACGGAATATCTTCTCGTCTATCATTTAATGCTGGTACTTCAATTAGTATTACTGCAAGTCTGTGATAAAGGTCTTCTCGAAATTTACCATCTTCAATTTCTTTCTTTAAATTTTTGTTTGTTGCTGCAACAACGCGAACATCAACTTTAATATCCTTATCACTTCCAACACGTTGAATTCTACTTTCTTGCAATGCTCGAAGCACTTTTGCTTGTGCAGATAAACTCATATCTCCTATTTCATCAAGAAAAATAGTTCCTCCATTTGCGGCTTCGAATTTTCCCGCTCTATCCTTATTTGCACTTGTAAAAGCTCCTTTTACATGACCAAAAAGTTCACTTTCAATTAATTCTGAAGGAATTGCAGCACAGTTAACTTCAATTAAAGGTGCTTTTGAACGTTCACTTTTTTGATGTAACCAATGTGCAACAAGTTCTTTTCCTGTTCCGTTTGGTCCAGTGATTAAAACCCTAGCATCTGTACTTGCAACTTTTTCTATAATATCTTTTATGTGAGAAATCTCCTTACTCTCACCTATCATTTCGTAATTCTTACTGACTTTCTTTTTGAGTAATTTGTTTTCAACGACTAATTCTTTTTTGTCGAGTGCATTACGAACTGTGTTAAGTAATCTGTTTAAATCTGGTGGCTTTGAGATATAATCAAATGCTCCTAAGCGCATTGTATTCACAGCTGTGTCGAGGTCTCCATGGCCTGAAATCATAACAACCGGAATTTCTGGTTTTATTTTTTTGATGGCTTCAAGAACCTCAACGCCATCCATTTTTGGCATTTTGATATCACACAAAATGAGGTCGTAATCATCATTCTTAATTTTTTCAAGTCCTTCTAATCCATCTTCGGCTTCTTCAACTTTATAAGAGTCATTTTCCTCTGAAAGGATTTTGGTAAGCACTCTTCTAATCGCAGCTTCATCTTCTATTATTAGTATTCTTGACATATGTAATTTTTATTTATTGTATAAATGTACATCTCTCTGAGGAAATGGTATTGTAATGTTGTGTTCTTTAAACAATCTGTTAATTTCAAAACGCATATCGCTTTGAGGTAAAACAGCTTCAAAACTATTATTTAAAGTAAATATTAATTTAAAATTCAAAGAGCTGTCACCAAAATTTGTGAATAGCACAATTGGTTCTGGTTTTTTTAAAACGCTTGGATGATTTCTCGCCACTTGCAATAGTAATTCTTTCACCTTTTCAACATCTGAACCATACGCAACACCAACAGTAACATTTTCTCTCGTTTTTGTTCCGTTTTCGGTCCAGTTATAAAGTATTGAGGTTAAGTATTTGTGGTTTGGTATTACTAAAACTTTATTATCAATAGTTACAGCTCTTGTTGTTCTTAGTTTTATCTCAACAACTCTGCCAACTTTTCCATCTATTTCAATGATGTCTCCAACATGAACCGATTGATCCATTAAAATGAAAATACCTGAAATAATATCCTGAAAGAAGGTTTGCATTGCCAAACCAATACCAACCAATAATGCTGCCGAAGCTGCCAAAATAGCTGAGAGTTGAACTCCCATATTTTGCATAGTAATTAATACAACTATGAGGTAAATAAAATACCTAGCAAATGAAAAAACTGATGAAAATTTTAACTTATCTTGTTCAGGAAGTTTTCGAGTTGCAAATCTCCTTATTGCTCTAAGAATTAATGAGGTTATTATTAGAACAACAATAACTATTAATATAGATTTTACAGTAATATGGACATTCTCAGTAATTCTGAAATCGTAATTTAAAAAATCATTAAAACTTTCCATAATTTAATATTTTAACCATTTAAAGAGCTCTTTATAACTTGGTTTTTTTCCATACATTAAGATACCAACTCGATAAATTTTTGCAGCAAACCAAACTGTAAATACAAAAGTACCAATTAATAATCCTAATGAAACTAGCTGCTGCCAAAGTGGAACACCAAATGGTATTCGCATAAGCATGACTACAGGTGAAGTCAATGGAATGAATGAAAAAACTGTTGATACTGTTCCATGAGGATCTTCAATAACTGTAAACACTCCAACATAAACAGCTAGAATTAAAGGCATTAAAATTGGCAACATAAACTGTTGCGTATCTGTTTCATTATCAACTGCTGCACCAATAGCTGCATATAAAGAGCTATAAAGCAAATAACCTCCAATAAAGAACAAAATAAATGCAACTATTAAATTGGTTATTGGCAAATTATAAATGGCAGTCATTAAGTTTTGCATCTGATTCTGTACCTCAACAGATTGTGCTGCTTCTTGTAACATTTCTTGCTGTGGAGTTTGCATGGCTGCAAAGTCAATTCCAAAAATTAACGAAACAATCGTCATCAATAATGTTCCTAAAATGATCCAAATAACAAATTGAGTTATTCCTGCTAATGAGGTGCCGATAATTTTTCCCATCATCAATTGTATTGGCTTTACCGAAGAAATAATCACCTCAATAATTCTGCTGGTTTTTTCTTCAATTACACTTCTCATAATCATGTTACCATAAATAATGATAAACATAAATAACATATAACCTGCAAATCCTCCAAAAGCTAGTTTAACAATATTATCCAATTTTGATGTTTTTTCACCTTGATAACTTTCTTGAGCAATATCTACTGAAGTTTTAGACGACTTTATTTTATCAATATCAACACCTCCTTGTTGTAGTTTTAAATCGGTTAATTTCTTTTCCAATTTACTCTCTAATGATGAAATGAGCGTTAAAGAAGGTGTGTCCTCAGAGTAAAAGCGAATAGATTTAGCCATTTGATCCAAATCTCCATTATTAGAAATATGCAATAATCCATATTCTTCATTTTTTTCAACGAGAGCTTTCGCTTCATCTAATGTTATGCTACTAAGAATATTATAGGTTGTGTTATCAGTATTTTCAAAAATTGAACTTATCTGACCAGATTCATCCAAAATTGAAATGGTACGCTCTTTATTATTATTTAGTTGAGACAAATAGGCTACTACAGCAAAGAGAGCAATCATAATTATTGGGCTCAAAATAGTCATAACAATGAAGGACTTGTTCTTAACTTTCGTCAAATATTCACGTTTTATAATAAGTGGAAGATGATTCATTGTTAATTATTTTTTACCGTTTGTATGAATATATCGCTAGCTGTTGGAATGAGTTCATTAAAATGATTTACTTCAGCATTTTGGGTTAAAAAAGAAAGTAAATCATTTGATGTTTCTGTTGGCTTTAAGCTGATATTCAGTTTTAAGTCGTCATTTAAAGATTTAAAATCTGCCTTTGAAACCTCAAATCGCTCTTTAATCGCATTTGTTAAAACAGTTTCATTTTGAGTTACCAATCCTACTTCAAAAGTATTGGTTTTAAAACTCCGTTTTATATCCTGAAGCTTGCCATCCAATATTTTATTCGACTTATGTATTAACGCTATATGGTCACAAAGCTCTTCAACCGATTCCATACGATGCGTTGAAAAAATAACGGTTGAGCCTTCGTTACGTAATTGTAGTATTTCGTCTTTAATCAAATTGGCATTAATTGGATCAAATCCTGAAAATGGTTCATCAAAAATCAACAATTTAGGTTGGTGCAAAACAGTTACTACAAACTGTATTTTTTGAGCCATACCTTTAGACAGTTCTTGAATTTTTTTATTCCACCAATCACCAATCTCTAATTTTTCGAACCAATATTTTAAACGCTTTTTCGCTTCAGATTTGCTCATGCCTTTAAGTTGAGCAAGGTAAAGTGCTTGCTCGCCTACTTTCATCGATTTATATAAGCCACGTTCTTCTGGCAAATAGCCAATATGCTTAATATCCTCCGCTTGTAATGGTGAGCCATCTAAGAAAACACTCCCAGAATCAGGCATGGTAATCTGATTGATTATCCTGATAAGTGTTGTTTTTCCTGCTCCATTTGGACCTAACAATCCAAAAATACTACCTTTTGGCACTTCAATAGAAACATTGTTCAGAGCTTTAAAATCACCAAAATTTTTAGAGACCGAATCAGTCACTAATAAGTTGTCCATTTAGTTTTGTTTAGTGTTTAAAATAAGTCTCGTAAAGATATTAAATGTTACATCAAGTCAAGGGCTTATTTTAAAGAATTGCATAAAAAACAAAACCCACCCTTAAAAAAAAATTAAGGATGGGAAAAATTGCTATGAAAAAGAAAAATTACCACTAATAGAATTAGCGGTAAATCAAATATACTGTTTTTTCTTAAATAAAAGGAAAATCACATCATAAGTTTATCAAAAAAGAAAAACCAATATGCGACAGCTTTATTAAGAAAACATATCTTTTACTTTCTCAAAAAATGATTTATCTGAGCTTTCTGGTTTTGGTTCAAAATGCTCATCATTTCTCATACTTTCAAAAAAGTCCTTTTGTTGTTTACTCAATGTTTTAGGCGTCCATACATTAACATGCACTAATAAATCTCCTTTACCATAACCGTTAACACTAGGAATACCTTTACCTCTTAATCGGAGTATTTTACCTGATTGTACACCAGCTTCTATTTTAATTCTCACCTTGCCAGTAACAGTATCAATTTCTTTAGAAGTACCAAGAACAGCATCTGGTAGACTTACATATAAATCGTAATGCAGATTATCGCCTTCACGTTGCAGAGTTGGATGGTCTTCTTCAGTAATAGCTACCAACAAGTCTCCTGAAATTCCATTTCCTGGAGCTTCATTACCTTTTCCAGAAACCTTAAGTTGCATACCATCAACAACACCAGCAGGAATTTTAATCGAAACTGTTTCTTCACTCACAATGAGTCCTTGAGCATCTGCTCCAGCAGGCTTTTTATCAATCATCTGCCCTGCTCCTCCACAAGTCGTACATGGCGATGAAGTTTGCATACGACCAAGAATGGTGTTGGTAACTCTCATGACCTGACCAGAACCATTACAAGTCGAACAAGTTTTATAGGTAGTTCCTGAAGCTTTAATTTTTCGTTTTACTTTGATTTTCTTTTCAACTCCATTAGCAATTTCTTCAAGCGATAATTTTACTCTTATCCTTAAATTGCTTCCTTTAACAACACGCTGTCTTTGACCTCCAAAACCAGAAAATCCTCCACCTCCAAAAGCACCTCCAAAAATATCACCAAATTGACTGAATATATCATCCATATTCATGCCTCCACCACCAAAGCCACCAGCACCTTCAAAAGCTTGATGACCAAATTGGTCGTAACGAGCCTTTTTATCAGGATCACTTAAAACCTCATAAGCTTCGGCTGCTTTTTTAAAGCTCTCCTCAGCAGCTTTATCGTCAGGATTTTTATCAGGATGGTATTTAAGTGCCATCTTGCGATATGCCTTTTTAATTTCGGCTGCACTAGCTCCTTTACTTATTCCTAAAACCTCGTAATAATCTTGTTTTGCCATTGTTTAGTGTTTTATTGACCAATTACAACTTTTGGGAAACGAATAACCTTATCTCCAAGCTTGTAACCTTTTTCAATAACGTCAATAATTTTACCTTTTAAATCGTCTGATGGAGCAGGAATTTGAGTTACTGCCTCGTGATCATCAGCATTAAAGACATCTCCTTTTTCGACCTTCACAACTGATAAGCCTTTCTGTTCTAAAGTTGATAGAAGCTTTTGATAAATTAAAAGCACACCTTTTCTTAAATCCTCAGCTTCTTTATCTTCTTCAATATGACTAAGTGCTCGTTCAAAATCGTCAAGGACTGGAAGCATTGCTACCATAACATCCTGACTAGCTGTTTTGAATAAATCAATACGTTCTTTGGTTGTACGCTTTTTATAATTTTCAAACTCAGCAAAGAGTCTTAAAAATTTATCTTTTTCGTTTTTTAATTCTTCTTGTAATTGCGCTTCAGCAGAAACAACCTCACTCTCTTCTTGCTTCACTTCTGCCTCTTTGGTTTCAACTTGTTCTTCTGTCACTTTTTTCTTTGTTTTCTTGCTCATAATGTTATAAACTCGAATGTTATTTTAGACTTATTAATAGTTGGCAAAAGTACTGCCATTATTATTAAAATGTCAAAATGTCATTAAAATATTTTTAATTTTTTTTAACGATTATTATTTACCTATTCAGTATTTTTGTGCGAAACACTAAACTTTAATGAAAATGAAAACAAAATTTTTAAAATTTTTAACGATTATAGCTATAGGAGCAGCTTTTGTAGGTTGCAAAGACAAAGCTGATGAAGCTGCAACAACTGAAGCTGAAGAAGTAGCAACTTCTGAAGCGACTTCAACAAAATACATGGCTAACGCTACTGAATCTGTTATTGAGTGGACTGGCTACAAACCAACTGGAAAGCATATTGGAACAATTATGTTAGAATCTGGAGTTTTTACTGTTAATGATGGAAAGTTAGAAAGCGGAACCTTTATGATTAACATGAGTTCACTTAAAGACTCTGAAGGAAATGCAAGACTTGAAGGTCATTTAAAGAGTGCTGACTTTTTTGAAGTTGAAAAATACCCAAATGCTGCTTTTGAAGTTACTGGATACGAAATGGTTGATGGTAAAGCTATGCTATCTGGTAATTTAACAATGAAAGACACTAAAAACAATGTTACTTTCCCTGTTTCTGTAAGCGAAGATGGTGATATGTTTACACTAACAAGTGAAATGTTTACTATAGATCGTTCAAAATGGAATGTAAAATATGGTTCAAAATCGTTTTTTGATGACTTAGGTGATAAGTTCATTAATGATGATATTGAATTAAAAATTACTGTAAAAGCTAAAAAGTCATAAATAGCTTAATAAATTATAAAAAAAGCCGCTCTAAGTTAGAGTGGCTTTTTTTGTTTCCAATAATGACATAAAAATCAATTCTTGACTATCTTGACAAAAACGACTAACTTGTTCAAAAGTTAAGTCATGCCAAAATCAACACGACGAAGTTTTATTCAAAAAAATGTTCTAGGTGGTATTGCCTATACTTTAGGAATCCCTCTACTTCATGCAACTTCTAGTAAAAGCAAAATTCAACGTCCTTTAAAATTTAAGATTAGTGGTAATAAGTACAAGGATATTGATTGGAAACAAGTACGACAACAATTCCTATTTCCGGAAGACAAAAATTATTTAAATACAGCTAGTCTAGGTCCTTCACCAAAAATGGTACTTAATAAAGTATATGAAACTATGGAGCAGCTGGAAACTTCTTGTGCTCATGGTCATCATTTAACTGAAGAAACACATCATAAAATAGACAAGTTTTTAAATACCACTTCAAACGAAATTGCCATTATCCGAAATGCAACTGAAGGTATGAATATTGCAGCTCGTTGCCTACGCTTAAAAGCTGGTGATGAAGTGTTAATTACCACTCACGAACATGTTGGAGGTGCATCTCCTTGGTTGGCATTGCAAAAAGATATTGGTGTTGTGGTAAAACTTATTGATTTAGACCTTGATGGAGAAAAGAATCTACAACTTATAAAAGATAATATTACTGCAAAAACCAAGGTTGTGGCATTTTCACATATTACATGTACTACAGGAATGAAATTACCAGCAAAAGCCATTGTCGATTTTTGCCGAAGTAAAGGCATATATTCAGTTGTTGATGGCGCTCAAGCATTAGGTATGTTTCCAATAGACTTATCAGATATGAATCCTGATTTTTATACAAGTAGTGGACATAAATGGCTCTTTGGTCCAAAGGGAACAGGTGTGTTATTTATGAATAAAAACATGATTGATAAGCACGACCCAGTTTACGCAGGTGCTTATACTGATAGCGAATATGATTTAAATGCTTTAACCATTGCCTATCGTAAATCTGCACAACGAGAAGAGTATGGTACACGAAACACTCCTATTACTTTAGGTCTTGGAAGCGCCATTGAATTTATTGAATCCATTGGCATTGAGAATGTAGAGCAACGTGGAAGGGAATTATCTAACTATTTTAGAAAAGGACTTGCTCAAATTTCCAACATTGAAATTCTCACACCTGAAAGTGAGGATTATTCGTCATCGATGTTAACATTTAGATTTAAAAACAAAGACAACTTAAAGCTCAACCAACAAATTAACAAGGAATATAAAATACGCTTACGTGGTATTTACGAAAATAATTTGAATGCCATTCGTGTGTCTTTTGCAGTTTTTAATACCTTTAAAGAAATAGATGGTTTAATAACTGCTTTAAACGAAATAACAGACTAAGACTAACCAATGATAAAATTCTTTCGTAAAATACGCTACGACCTTATGGTAAAAAATAAAACTGGAAAGTATTTAAAATACGCTATTGGAGAAATTATACTTGTCGTTATTGGAATTTTAATTGCACTACAGATTAATAACTGGAATGAGCTACAAAAGGTCAAAAAAAATGAAATAAAACTTCTACAAACCTTTGAAAAAAGTCTTAAAAAAGATTTGGTCAACATAGATTGGAACATAAAAGAGTTTCAAACTGTTGACAATTCCATTAATATACTTATTAGCGTATTTAAAGAAGATTTACCATATAACGATTCTTTGAACTTCCACTTTCTAAATTCAACAGCAAGATGGATGCCAACTATTGAACAAGAGGTTTATGCTACTATGACAGCTTCAGATTTAAACATTATAACCAATGATAGTTTAAAAATAGAGATTGTAGATTATTATTCTTTTGCAAAAAGAAAATTTGATACGAGTATAAATCGATATGCTAATGTGATTGAAAATGCAAATAATAATCTTTTTAATACAAGATTTGATGGATTATGGAATACCCAAGATAGAGCAATGATACCACATAATTTTGAGTCATTAAAAAGCGACAAAGAATACAATTATTTTATTAACAGTTTACAACGGCAATTATGGTATGAGGTAAGGGATCCATTACAAAAAGCTAAGTCTAAATCGGAAAAACTTATCAGTGATATTGGCAACGAATTAAAGAAGTTAGTAGATTAACCAAAGGAGAAACGACTTACCTTGATTTTGTCAAGAAAAACCGCTAACTTCGTTTAACGTCGTGTATAAAACAACTTGTACTGAGCCTAGTCGAAGTATTAAAACGATTTCATACTCGCCTTAAGTTGGAGGCAAGACGTTCGGAACTGGAATCTTTAAAATAATTAATTATGTTTATAGGACATTACAGTATTGGGTTATTAGCTAAAAAGAATAAACAACTCCCTTCATTAGCTATGATGTTTATTGCAGTTCAATTATTGGATTTGATTTGGCCTATTCTCGTTTTACTTGGATTTGAATCTTTATCCATCGATCCAGGCAATACCAAACTGACACACCTCAATTTTGAATTTTACCCTTATTCTCACAGTTTATTTATGGCCTTGGTATGGAGTTTAATCCTTGGGCTCTGTTATTTTTTATTTACGAAAAATAAAAATGGTTCTTTTGTTCTTGGAGCGTTAGTCATGAGTCACTGGATTCTAGATTTTATTACTCATCGACCTGATTTACCATTATCTCCGTTCACTGAATTGAAAGTTGGCCTCGGGCTTTGGAATTATCCAATTATAGAAATAATTCTTGAATTATTACTTTTTGGAATTGGAGCATTTCTATACTTTAAATCTCCAAACTTCAAACGAAAAATAGCCTTTTGGTTATTAATTCTTTTTCTTCTCGTTGTGCATTTGATGAATTTGTTTAGTCCACCACCACCTAGTGTTATGGCAGTTGCATGGTCAGCAAACTTAATGTGGATTATAGTTATATGGGCTTGGTGGATTGAAAAAAAGCCTTCAATTAAGTAATAAGAATGTCCAGCCACCAATAACGTGTATAATTAATTGATTGGGCAAGTGTCTATTTGGAAAATTCCTTCGAAATTTTCTCGCGCTCGTTTTTGCTTACTAAATTAGTTGCTGAAACACACAACTAACCATACACAAAACCGTTAAACGAAACTCAAAAAAATTATTTTTTATTTTTTACTCAACATTGCCAAATACATGTTTTCAACTTTTGTTCTCGCCCAAGGTGTACGACGTAAAAATTTAAGACTCGATTTTACAGAAGGATCATGTGTAAAACAGCGTATGTTAATATTATAGCCCAAATATTCCCAACCATAACGATCGACCAACTCATTAATAATCTGTTCCAACTTTACACCATGTAAAGGATTGTTTGGTTGTGTACTCATTATCGTCTATTTCTATTACGGTTTCGGCTTCTGTTTTTATTTCTACTTTCATTTCTATTATTTCCAGAATTGCCTCTATCATTTGGTTTTCTTGACCGCTTAGATTTTGATTTATTGGAGCTTTGCTGTCTTCTTCCTCTTCCTTGGCCTTGCTTTATTGGTGCTGTTGAAGCATTTGGATCAGGTTCAAAGCCTTCGACAATCTCAACAGGTATTTTTAAGCCTACTAGCTTCTCAATATCTCTTAGATAGGTTGTTTCATCTGCACTTACCAAAGATAAGGCCTCACCACTTGCTCCTGCTCTACCTGTTCTACCAATGCGATGTACATAATCTTCTGAAACATTAGGTAACTCAAAGTTTACCACATGTGGTAACAATGGTATATCCAAACCTCTTGCTGCAATATCTGTAGCTACTAAAACCCTAACTCTATTACTTTTAAAACCAGCCAAAGCTTTGGTTCGCGCACCTTGACTTTTGTTGCCATGAATAGCAGCAGCAGAAATACCAGCACTAACCATTTTTTTACAAAGCCTATTTGCACCATGCTTCGTCCTTGTAAATACCAAAACTTGTTGCCAATTACCTTCGGAAATCAACTTAATAATCAGCCCAGTTTTTAACCCTTTGGCAACACGATATACTTTTTGTTCGATAGCATCAACTGTTGTATTTTCTGGAGTTGTTTCAACTAAAACTGGATGGTGTAATATACTATTTGCTAAATTTTTTATCTCTCTTGAAAACGTAGCCGAAAACAACAAATTTTGTCGTCGTGAAGGCATTAAGCTCATTATCTTGTCTATATCTCTTTTAAATCCCATATCCAGCATTCTATCTGCTTCATCTAAAACCAAAATTTCAATTTTAGAAAGCGATAATAAGCCTTGACTTTGCAAATCAATCAATCTTCCTGGAGTAGCAATAAGTATATCGACACCATTTCTAATGGTTGCAACTTGAGATCTTTGTTTTACACCACCAAAAATAACTGCCGAACGAATATCCAAAAACTCGCTATATGCTTTTACATTGTTATGTACTTGAGCTGCCAATTCTCGTGTTGGCGTTAATACCAATGCACGAATTGGTCGTTTGCGCATTTGCTGTCCTTGAGATAATTTTTGAAGCATTGGTAAAGTAAAACCTGCTGTTTTACCAGTACCTGTTTGTGCTGAAGCCAATACATCTTTACCTTCTAAAATTAAGGGAATTGCTTTTTCTTGAATTGGAGATGGTGTAGTATAGCCTTGTTTGCTAACGGCTTTTAATAAGGCTTGAGATAAGCCTAAAGAGCTAAATGACATATAAATGATTTGGTAAATGACCTTCTAATCCTTTAGTGTCATTCTTTTAATTGATTGCAAAGGTACGTTTAATTTATTCTATGCTTTAGAAATGAGTGTTTTTAGTATATTTAAGCATGAAAAAAATAGTTTTTGTTTTCGTTTTATTACTAATTATCTCATGTAATAAAGATATTGAATTTGATGTTTCACACTTAACTACAGAAATTACCACTGGAAACAGTTGGGTAATTAATGATGTACATAAATCATCAGAAGTAATTACTGAAAAAGGCATCACCAATTGGAAAGATTCCAATGACACTATTAGAACATTCTTTTATACCGAAAAAGAAGCAACCATTCCTTTTGGGATTCTTGCGAAAGGAAAAGTTAAAATGAGCATTAGCTACAATGATAAGACTAAAAATATTGACTTAGCAAATTCAGAATATGATACGATTTATATTGATGATTACGTAAGTTCAGGAAAAGGTTATAATTATATCGATTTTCATAGCGTGACTAATACCAATATAGAGATAAAGAGTATTCTAATGAAGCAACCTGAAGATAGCACTACTTTAAAGTACCTCAAAGACGACTATTATTTTGGCAGACGTGGTCCTTCAACACATTTGGTTTTTGAAACACCAACTAACGATATTGAATGGATGTACAGTGAAATTGAAATTGATAAAGGTCAGGATGTCGAAGGCTGTTATTTTGTAGCTAATGGTTTCGGAGAAGGTTATTTTGGTATTCAGGTAAACTCAGAAACCGAAAGACGTATTCTCTTCTCAATTTGGAGTCCTTTTAAAACAGACGATCCAAATAGCATTCCTGAAGACCAGAAAATAAGACTCCTTAAAAAAGGTAAAGGTGTTACAACTGGTGAATTTGGCAATGAAGGTTCTGGAGGGCAAAGCTATAAAGTGTTTAATTGGAAGGCCCAAACTCGTTACGGCTTTTTAACTAAGGTAAAACCCAACAATGATAATACTACAGATTATACGGCTTATTTTTTTGATCCAGAAACCAACTCATGGCATTTAATAGCAAGTTTTAAGCGGCCAATTACTGAAACATATTTAACCAGACCATATTCCTTTTTGGAAAATTTCATTCCAAATACAGGAGCATTAGTGCGCAGAGGAGGTTTTTATAATCAATGGATGCGAGACAGTAAAGGAAAATGGCATGAAATTACTGAAGCCAAATTTTCGGCAGATGCAACTGCACGAAAAGATGCAAGGTTGGATTATTCTGGCGGAACTGCAAACCATGGTTTTTATTTAAAAAATTGTGGTTTCACCAATGACCTAACTACCATTGGAACAACATTGAAAAGGACTAAGTTAAACGTTCCTCCTTCTATTAATTTTGATGACCTAGAATAAAAAAATAGTATCTTAGTCTTTTGCCCATCTATTTTTGATAATTACCTTCTTTTTAAACTAATAATCAACCATGAAATATTGCTTTTCACTTTTAATGATTACACTTTTATTATCGTGTAATACAATAGAATCTTCAACCCATTACGATTCAAAAAAATATAATGTTTATATGAGAGGTAATGAAGCTGGAACTCAAACTAGCAGCTTCGAAAATGGTATTTACAACTATACTTTTACTTACAATGATAGAGGTCGTGGTCCTGAAATTAAACAGACCATAACCCTTAATGAACAAGGAAGTATTAGCTCCATGGAAATTTCGGGTGTTAATTATTTAAAGGATACCATTTCTGAAGTTTTTAAGATTGAAAATGAAAAAGCATATTGGGAAAGTACGTCCGAAAAAGGAAATGATAATTATGATGAAGACACCTTTTATGCAAGTATTAATGGAACATTAGGAGATTCAGAGTTATTAGTGCAAAAATTACTGTCAACACCTAATCAAACCGTAAATTTATACCCAAGTGGAACAGTAAAAATCTCAAATATTGATGAAATAACTATTGAAAATAATCCATTGAGATTATTAGAAATTACAGGTTTTGGTTTTACACCAAATTATATTTGGGTCGATGCTGACAATCGCATCTTTGCTTCAGTGTCTTCATGGTTAACTATTATTGAAGCCGAAAACTTTTCATTAACTGAGCAACTTTTAGATATACAAACTAAAAAAGAAAATGCTTTTTATAAAACACTTGCTGAAAAGTTAACTGAAATTACATCTGGGAAAATTGCCATTAAAAATGTAGATGTTTTTGATTCCAATTCTGGCGAAATAGTTAAAAACCAAACTGTGATAGTCAATGGGAATTCCATTGAATCTGTTTCACTTTCATCTAATGAATCTTTAGATGTTTCTAAAGTGATTGATGGCACTAATAAAACCTTACTTCCTGGCTTGTTTGATAATCATGTACATGCTGGAAGGTCAGATGGTCTTATGCACATTGCAGCTGGAGTAACTTCTGTTAGAGATATGGCAAATTCCAGAGAACTTATTGAAATGCGCAAAGAGTTTGATCAAAATATCAATATTGGACCTCGTGTAGTGACTATGGCTGGTTTTATTGACCAAAAAGGTCCTTTTGCTGGTCCTGGACTAACAATTTCAAATGTTGATGAAGGCATAAAAGCGATTGAAGATTATGCCAAAGATGGATATCATCAAATAAAACTGTACAGTTCCATCGACCCTTCTTGGGTTAAACCAATGGCTGAAAAAGCACATGAATTAGGATTAAAGTTAAGTGGTCATATTCCAGCACATATGCTAGCTGAAGATGCCATAAAAGATGGTTATGACGAAATTCAGCATGTAAACATGGTCGTTCTGAATTTTTTATCAGACTCCATAGATTCGCGTACACCAAAACGATTTTCGGAAGTAGCAGCAAATGCTTATAAGCTTAATTTAAAAGGTAATAAATTTCAAAATTTCGTAAAACTTTTAAAAGAAAAAGATATTGAGTTAGATCCTACAGTTTCAATTTTTGAAGGTATGTTTACCTCAAAATCAGATGATCCAGACCCTCAATTTGAAATGATACTCGATCGACTTCCAATTCAGATTCAACGTGGTTTTTATGGCGTAGGATTGCCAATTCCTGATGGTGAAGCCGAAAACTATAAAGCCTCCTTTCAAAAATTATTGGATATTATTAATGAGTTACATAATCAAGGTGTGACTATCCTTCCTGGTACAGATGCAATGGTTGGGTTTGGTTTGCATTCAGAACTAGAAAATTATGTTCGTGCAGGAATTCCGCCAAATGAAGTTTTAAAGTTAGCGACTATCACATCTGCTAAAGCTACATGGATGGAAGATAAATTAGGTTCTATTGAACCAGGAAAACTAGCCGACTTGATTTTAGTTGATGGTAATCCTGTTGAAAATATAAGTGACATTAGACGTGTAGAATTAACTATAAAAGATGGAAAGATATTTAATCCTAAGGATTTATATAACGCCATAGGAATCAAACATTTTAAATAAAATCGACATGATAAAACAACTATTCAAACTCATTTTTTGCTTCAGCCTATTATCTTTTCCGCTTACCACTATTTCTCAAAATATTGATACTGAATTAAAAAGAGGCACAAAGGTTTCTGAAAAAATTGGTCATGGTGATATTCACAACTATACTGTTTCAGTAGATAAAGACATGTTCGTTTTTATTGAACTTGTTCAAAATGGTATTGACCTTAAAATAAATGTTTCATTAGATGGTAAAGAACTAGGTGAATTTGACAGTCCAAATTTTAGACATGGTCCAGAATTAATAAGTGCAACGACTTCAAAAAAAGGAGATTACCTTCTAAAAGTCACCTCAATTGACACTGAGGAACAAAAGGGTGAATATGAGCTTTCGATTATTAAGATAGAACCTATAGGAACAACTCCTCAAAAACAGGTTGATCAATTATTCACAGCTTGGGATACCAATTCAACTCCAGGTGCAGCAGTATCTGTAGTAAAAGATGGAAGTATTGTTTATAAAAAGGGTTATGGAATGAGTAATTTGGAATACGATATTCCAATCACTCCATCAACTGTATTTCATATTGCTTCAGTATCAAAACAGTTTACCGCTTTTGCTATTTTATTGCTTGAAAAAGATGGTAAACTATCATTGGATGATGATATACGAAAGTATATTCCTGAAGTTCCAGACTTTGGTAAAACAATTACTTTAAGACATTTAGCAAATCACACAAGTGGTATGCGAGACCAATGGAATTTATTGGCAATGGCAGGATGGCGTTTGGATGATGTAATAACAAAAGAGCATGTGATAAAATTAGTAGAACGACAAAAAGATTTAAATTTTGAGCCTGGAGCTGAATATCTTTATTGCAATACTGGATTTACATTGTTGGCTGAAGTAGTTGCAAGAGTGTCAGGTAAAACATTTGCAGAATTTACTGAAGAGCGAATTTTCAAACCATTAAATATGTCCAAAACTCTATTTTATGATGACCATGAAAAAATAGTAAGGAATAGAGCATATTCTTATAGAACAGACAAAGGAAATTATAAAAAAAGTGTTTTAAGCTATGCTAATGTTGGTGCTACAAGTTTATTTACAACTGTTGAAGATTTAAGTTTTTGGGCCACAAATTTTGAAAATCCAATTGTAGGAGACTCAGAAATGATGCAGAAAATGAAACAACAAGCAGTGCTGAACAATGGTCAAGAAATTGGATATGCACTTGGACAAAGCGTTGGTAAATATAAAGGGTTAAATCGTGTTGGTCATGGAGGTGCTGATGCTGGCTACAGAACCTATATTGGACGATTTCCAGAGCAAAAATTTTCAGTAATTGTATTTAGCAACGATGCAAACTTTAACTCTGGTGTAATGGCTCATGAAATTGCTGATATTTATTTAAAAGACTCATTTATTGAAGAAAAAGAAGAAGAAGAAGAAAAAGACGAAGAAGAAGAAGAAAAAGACGAAGAAAATATAAAAGAAGATGATAATGCTGATTCTATTACCATAGATGAAGCTACTAAAAATGCTTATGTTGGTGATTACGAAATTCAACCAGGATTTATTCTAACCATTACAAATGAAAATGGCAGCTTATATGGTCAAGCCACTGGACAACAAAAAATTGTTTTGGTTCCAGTTTCCAATACTGAATTCACTATTGTAGAAGTTAATGCAAAAATTACCTTTAATAGAGATGGCAATGAAAAAGCGAAATCCTTAACCTTAGTTCAAGGTGGAGCAAACATTGAAGCTTTAAGAATAAAAGAATTTGACAAAAGTGCTGTAGACCTGTCAGATTTTACTGGAGAATTTTATAGTGAAGAATTAGCAACGTCATATAACTTTATAGTTGAAAATGAAAAACTCATTGCTCGACATAGTAGAATAGAAGACATAGAGCTATCACCTACAAAAAAAGATCATTTTGCAGGTAATAAGTGGTTTTTTGGTCAAATTGAATTTACAAGAAATGGAGATGGTACAATTTCAGGATGTAAAGTAACTGCTGGACGAGTAAGAAATTTAAAATTTGAAAAAATTAATTAATGAACAATAAAAAAGCCTATAATTACATCTCAGAATATTTTCAAATTGCACTTGGCATTTTACTTGCTAGTGTTGGTTTAAAAGCATTTTTGCTCCCAAATGACTTCTTAGATGGTGGTGTAACAGGTACTGCTATATTACTGAACTCTCAATTTGAAAGCTTAAACATTTCAATGCTTTTAGTCCTCATTAATATTCCATTTTTAATTCTCGCGTATTTCACTTTATCCAAGCGAATCTTAATTAAATCCATTTTCAGTATTATTGGTTTAGCTTTAGTTATTCATTTTGTTGAGTTCGATACAGTAACTGATGACAAGCTACTTATCTCAATATTTGGAGGTCTATTTGTTGGTTCTGGCATTGGTTTAACTGTAAAAAACGGAGCAGTTTTAGATGGTTCTGAAATATTAGGAGTCTTTCTAAACGACCGTTTTGGATTAAGTATTGGCGAAATTATTTTGTATTTCAATATTGTGCTATTTAGCATTACTGCACTTGTACTTTCTGTTGAAATTGCCATGTACTCAATCCTAACTTATATTGTAACTGCTAAAGTTATCGATTTACTAATTGAAGGGTTTGAAGATTTTATAGGTGTAATGATTGTATCCAAACATCATAAAAAAATTAAATCTGCCATTATTAACGAGCTTGGTGCAGGAATGACTATTTACAAAGGTGAAAAAGGTTATGGTAGCAGTGGCGAAATGCTTGAGTTTGATATTATTCATACTGTCATAAACCGAATAGATATTAGAAAAATGCATCGCGTTATTGATAAGGTAGATCCAGACGCCTTCTCCATTGAGTTTGACATTAACCATATTAAAGGTGGTGTATTGCGTCGTTACTTAGCAAAAAATAAGGGAAAACAACTTCCAAAAGAAATCCTAGATTATAATAAAACCAATCATTGATTGTAACATTTTGAATTAATAACATACTTATCAAGTATCAATCAATCAAAAAATGAAAAAAGTACTTTTAGGAATTCTAATAGTATTGGTGCTGCTATTAATTCCTTTTCTAGCCAAAGATAGAAGTAGTCTCATCAAAAACTTTGTGAAAATTGACCCAAACGATTTGGATTTTACTGAAGTAACGTTTATCAATACTACAGAAAATCTTAAGCTTGGAGGCATGCTTTTTTTGCCAAAAAAAAGTGATTCTGTTCCTTTAGTGATTTTTATTCAAGGTTCAGGTTATAGCAGTAGGTCTAATTCATGGTATTTAACTTTGACAAAACATCTATTGGATAATGACATTGCAGTATTACTACCAGACAAAAGAGGAAGCGAAAATTCTGAAGGCAATTGGAAAGGAGTATCTATTGAAAACTTATCTACTGATACTGAAGCTGCAATTTCATTTGCGCAACAACTACCTTATAGCTTTAGTAAAACTGGTGTTATTGGCATGAGTCAAGGAGGTTGGATTGCTCCAATTGTTGCAAACAGTAAAAAGCTAGATTTTGTAGTTAGTGTTTCATCTTCTTTAAGTACTTCTGATTATCAACTTGAGTTTGAAGAAGCCAATAATATTGGTTATTATACTTATGATTTTTTGGCTAAACCCATTTCAAAACTTACTGTAAAAAATTTAAAAAAGAAACCAAACATAAAAGCTTTACTGGATTATGACCCAATTGTTTATTGGAAAAATGTCAGTATTCCAAATTTGCTGATTTATAGTAAAGATGACACAAACTGTCCAGTTGAACGAAGTTTGGAACGTGCCAAAAAAGAAAGTTTAATTCACTTAAACATTAAAACTTATCCAGGAGGTGGTCATGCTATTTCTAATGAAGAAAGAACAGATTATCGTGCAGATTTTTTACACGACCTAATAACATTTATAAAATGAAAACACATTATTTACTAGTATACTTTTTTACTATTATCTTAACTTTTTCTTGTAAGGAAGAACAATCAAAACCAGATGATGTTGAACAAATGCATGGTCGTTTAGAAATTACGAATCATGATTCAGAAAAAAGTGAACTCTACTACTTACTAAAAGCAAAAGACAGTTTAATGTTTGAGTTATCTTATAATCAACTAGACACAAGTATTCTTGAAGAATTAGCAACTGACGACATTGAGTTTTATCATGACCAAGGAGGTGCAACTTATACTAAACAAGATTTTATTGAAGGCTTAAAAGGACTTGGTAACTTATCATACAAAGCTAGAAGAGCATTAGTTAAAGGAAGTACAGAAGTATTCCCAATGCATAAAAATGGCGAATTATACGCAGCAATATTAAAGGGAGAGCATGCTTTTTACGCAAAAGAACCTAACGACAAACCTGAGTATTTAACAAGCACAGCAAAATATACTACACTTTGGGTATTGGTCGATGGCCAATGGAAAATGAGCAGGATTTATAGTTACAATCATCAATCTCCAAAATAATAAGCTTACTAAATCCTCTATTAATAGCAATTATTGTTTTTTAACTATCTTTAATAAGAATAATTTTTTCATTTATTAAAGTGCAAAAACAAAAAGGCTTAAAAATAATTCTCTGGACAGCAAGGTTACTTGGAGCAGTTGTGATTGTTTTTTTACTTTTTATGACCATTGGTGAATTATTTACAGATTCAAAAACCAATGCCATAAGCCAATCTGATTATATAGCTCTGTTATTATTTCCTGGAAGTACGATTTTAGGTTTATTATTAGCTTATAAATGGGAAAGTTTAGGTGGACTTATAACCGTTTTCGGAATGATATGTTTACATATTATCAGACCAGATTTAGCAACGAGTTTATTAATTAGCTCTTTTGCTATTCCAGGATTGCTGTATATTATTTATGCGGTTTGGTCAAGAAAACACTAATCTCGGTTTACATTAATGTATGTATATCCTCTTTGGTCTAAAGTTATAAAAGCATTCTTGGCCGAAAGCGCTACTTGTATTTCAGGAAGGAGTTCTTCATTGGTCATGTTATACATTCCCAAGTTTTGTCCACAAACATAAAAATTAACACCTAATTCAGCTAGTTTTTTGATTGCTTCCACATTTGGATTTTTTATGCCATATTTCTTTTCATAGGCTGTATCATTCAAAATAGCATCAATACCAACATAATGAACTACTGCTGCCATTTTTAGTTTTTCTTTTGGGACTCCGTTTGCAACATTTAAATTGAAAATTCTTGCAACTTCCCTAATTGGGGAATGTAGTTTTGAAGAATCTTGTATTTTATCATAAACATCAATTACAATTTTATAATCTAACGAAGCATCATATTTCATAGCATTATGCTCAACATCAATGACTCCAGAATACATATGTACATTAATTGCAGGATAAGATATTTTACCCTTTAAATGTGGAGGAGGTGAATCTTGTGCAAAACAATTAAATTGAAATAAAAAGATAAACGAAAGGATAGCTAGTTTTTTCATGAGATAAGAATATTATTGCTTTGCATCTAAGTTAGCAATAATTATCATAAATACTCACGATACTGCAAAACCCTAAAATCAAAGGTATTAAAATCAGGATTTTTAGCTTTTAATTGTTTGTACAAAGGCAATCTACTAATCGATATATTAGCTGCTCCTGACCCTGAAGTTAGAGATACTGTTTTTACAATTCTCTTATCTAAAATGAATTGATGAATTCTTGGAGTTTCATTTGAAACCAATTCCAGTTTTAGCTCGTAAGTTTTAAGGTGTTTCCTGAAAAAATATTCAGGTCCATTTTTACTGTTTCCACCAGTGAATAACAGTGTATCAATATTAGGAAAGCGATTTAAATAAGATATAAGGTCTCTTAAAACAATATTTTTCATTCCTAAATCTGAGGCATCAATCTTTTCACGTTCAGCACTTTCAACAATATCACAAACACCTATTTTATGATTGATGAGAAATTGTTTTCGTTCATTAACAGCTTCTTGCGAATTGTCATATCGTAAATTGAGATTGTGTATAACATCTATTTTTTTCCACAAAGAATTATAATAACTTCCATAACAAAAATCGACATCTTGCTCTAAAAGTTCTCCAGTGGAAAAACGTGGTGGTGGTAACGTACCAACAATAAGTTTGGTGGTATCTTTTTGAATAAATGGTTGGTAAGGATGCTGGTGGAAAAACATCTACCTAATAAATACTAATTCAGTATCTGTAGACATAGCTTCACTAAATCCATAACCTTCATAATTAAATCCTTTAATATCATCAATAGTGTTGGCATTTGTATCAATTACATAACGTGTCATATAACCACGTGCCAATTTAGCAAAGGTCATGATTGTTTTATATTCACCATTTTTTAAATCCTTGAAATTAGCAGTAATCACTGGAACCTTTAGTGCTTTAGTATCAATTGCTTTAAAATATTCATTACTTGCTAAGTTTAGAAAAAGTTCACCTTCATCAAGTTCGCCATTTAAGGTTTTAGTAATTTTTTGCTTCCAAAACTCATAGAGGTTTTTGTTTTTACCTACTGGGAATTTTGTGCCCATTTCCAAGCGATAAGGCTGTATTAAATCTAGTGGTTTTAAAACACCGTAAAGACCTGAAATAATCCTAACAGTATTTTGTACTTTATCTAATCTATCTTGTGGAATCGTATATGCATCCAAACCTCTGTAAACATCACCACTAAAGGCATAAATAGCTTGTCTTGCATTGTCATTTGTAAATGGCAGCTCCCAATTTTGATTGCGCTCATAGTTAAGTTGTCCTAAAGCTGGTGAAATTTTCATGAGTTTTGACAAACTTCTAGCAGACTTCTTTTTGAGTAATCTATTTAAGCGTTCAGATTCTTTTAAAAAACAAGATTCTGTATTTTTTGTAGTTGGTAGTTTACTATCAAAATTTAAAGATTTGGCTGGTGATAATACTAACTTCATAATTCGTCTTTTTGTCCTTTTTCAAAGTTACAATTCACAATGGAATTTATCTATTCAGATTCAATAATTTCTCTTATGGTTAATAAATTATATCTATTTCGAGTAAGTATCACACGCAACCTTTATGAGAAACACTCATCTTAATGATATAACCAACATTTCTCTGCTATGAAAAAGTATCTTATTTTGTTTGGTGTATTGTTGTTTTTTTCCTGCTTTACAGATGAAAATGACATAGAAAAAACTTCTGACACCCAACTATTAAGAAGCGTTTCTCTTGATAGCGAAGCACTTTACAATTTTGAATATTTTTCAGATGGTAAGATAAAAGCTCAAGTCACACTAAATGGAGGAGCTATAAGTGCTTTTACTTCTTTTGAGTATGAAAGTGATACTGTTTACAAGAAAACCTCAGGATTTTACACTTCAAATCAAAAAAGCTATCTCATTAGTTCAAATACACTAAAAATTCTAGATTATGATAATGACGATAATTTGCTGTTTTACTATTTGAACACTTATTCTTCAGAATGTGGACTTACCAAAACTGAAACCTACACGCAATACAGCCAATTATATACAATTGTTGAATATGATTACACTGATTCAAATTGCAGCTACAACTCAACTAGAGAACTATTTAATGGAGAAGTAAAGAATAATTATACTATCACTAAAGACGATAAAAATAACTACAGAACTTCTTTAAATGCTTGGCTTAATTTTGAAAAAAAACATAATATTATAGAATACAGACAATGGGATGAAAATGATAATTTATTACTCGCTAATAGTTATAATTCCACCTATGTTTATGATTCTAATAATTACCCAATTAAAGAAACAAGAGTTTCATTATCAGGTGAAACTAAAGTTTTTACCTATGATTATTATTAATCTTGATGCTTAGCATAATTGCTCCATTTCTCAACACATTGCTGCATATCATCAGGAATTTCTGAAGTAAATCGCATAAATTCTCCTGTTTTAGGATGTTCAAATCCAAGAGTTCTTGCATGAAGAGCTTGACGCGGTAATACCTTAAAACAATTATCTACAAATTGTTTGTATTTAGTAAATGTAGTTCCTTTTAAAATTAAGTTTCCTCCATAACGTTCGTCATTAAACAAAGTGTGTCCAATGTGTTTCATATGCACACGAATTTGGTGTGTTCGTCCAGTTTCAAGTCTACATGAAACAAGCGTGACATAACCAAATCGTTCTAAAACCTTAAAATGTGTAATGGCTGGTTTTCCTTTTTCGGCATCGTCATCAAGGAACACTGTGTTTTGCAATCTGTTTTTTGGATGCCTACCAATATTACCTTCAATAGTGCCTTCATCCTCTTCAATATTTCCCCAAACCAAAGCGACATATTCCCTTTCACTAGTTTTTTCAGCAAACTGATTTGATAAATGTGCCATTGCTTCTTCTGTTTTGGCAACGACTAATAAACCACTAGTATCTTTATCAATTCTATGCACTAATCCTGGACGCTCACTTGAGTTGTTTGGTAAATTTTCAAAATGAAATGTCAAAGCATTAATTAAAGTTCCTGAGTAATTCCCATGACCTGGATGCACAACCATTCCTGCTGGTTTATTTACCACTAACAAGTCCTCATCTTCATAAACAACATCAATTGGAATATCTTCTGGAACTAATAAATACTCATGAGGAGGATGTGATAACAATACTTTAATCTCATCAAACGGTTTTACTTTGTAGTTTGATTTAACAGCATCGCCATTCACAAAAATACTGCCTTCCTTTGCAGCAGCTTGAATTTTGTTTCGAGTTGCATTCTCAATAAAATTCATTAAATATTTATCTATGCGAAGTGGTTGTTGACCTTTTTCAGCAACGAAAGAATAATGCTCGTATAAGTTATTGTTTTCTTCAGGTAATTGTTCCTCCATACTTAAGGAATTTGAGAAGAACGATTGCCATTACCTAAAACCAAGTCAATTCGGGAAGTTTTTTCAAGCAAGGTTCCAGGTGTAATTGTTTCGCCTTTATACTTTATTGCCAATACCTCGTCTTTACCAATGTCATTGGCGTATTCAATTTTTCCAACCTCAAATCCTAAAGCTTCAATAGTAGGCTTTGCTTGTCTGAACGTACGACGAATCACATTTGGAACGCCTATTTTTCTATATCCTGAAGGGTTGAGAGTTAAATAAATTTTTCTATTTTCTTTAACCAATGAACCTGCTTCAGGTGATTGTTCAATCACAGAATATCTCGGATAATTAGGATTGTAATTTGCAGAATCTTGTACAACCATTTGCAAATCATTATCATCAATTTCCATTTGTACTACCTCTAAAGTTTTCCCAGTTAATTCAGGCACTTCAACAAAATCGCCATGATTAGTAGAAAACTTTAACCATTGCAACATTAATAAGGCTAAAACTACTACAGCAATAACAGCAAGTCCTAGTTGTTTAAAAAAAACTTTACTCTTTAAAAATTGAACGATACTCATAGGTTAACAATATTTAGCAAAACTAATCAAATTTCTGTTTTAAAATAAAATTCAACAAACAATACTTCATATACGTTATATAAAAAGCAAAAGGTTTTCCGTTTAGATAAAATAAATGATATTTTTACAAAACGGTTAAATAATGAACTTATTGAATGGCTAGCAATTTGCTAAAATCTAGAAACCAAATATGAAGAAAAACATTGCCATTATTATGGGAGGATATTCAAGCGAATATGAAATCTCATTAAAAAGCGGAAACGTTGTATACGACTCATTGGACGCAAATAAGTATAAAGCTTTTAAAGTGCATATTTTCGAAAACAAATGGGTTTATGTTGATGACAATGAGCAAGAGTTCCCAATTGACAAGAATGATTTTTCAGTTTTAGTAAATGGTAACAAAACTACCTTCGATTGTGTCTTTAATGCCATACATGGTTCACCAGGAGAAGATGGTTTCATGCAAGCTTATTTTGAATTACTCAACATTCCACAAACAAGCTGTACCATGTATCAAGCAGCTTTAACTTTTAATAAGCGAGATTGCTTGAGTGTGTTAAAACCATATGGTATTAAAACAGCGGAATCTTATTATTTAAATCTAGGAGACTCAATTGATGAAGATGCTATTGTTAAAAAAATTGGTTTGCCATGTTTTGTAAAAGCCAATAAAGCAGGAAGTAGTTTTGGAATAACAAAAGTGTACAACAAAGAAAACCTTCAAAATGCCATTGATGTTGCATTTGCTGAAGATGATGAAATTATCATTGAATCCTTTTTAGATGGTATTGAAGTTTCTGTTGGAGTAATTACATATAAAGGTAAAGTGCAAGTATTACCAATTACTGAAATTGTTAGTGATAATGATTTTTTTGACTATAAAGCTAAATACCTAGGAGAATCTCAAGAAATCACACCTGCTAGAATAACTAAAGAACAAGAAGACAAGGTTAATAAAGTAGCCAAACAGGTTTATGAAATTTTAAAGATGAAAGGTTTTTCACGAAGCGAATACATTTTCAAAGATGGCGAACCTCACTTACTAGAGGTTAACACAGTTCCAGGTTTTACTAGAGAAAGTATCTTACCTCAGCAAGCTGCTGCTGCTGGAATTTCTTTGGATGAGTTATTTGGGAATGCTATTGAGGAAGCATTAAATTAAAAGCATTATTTTAGTAATATGAAATATCCATGACTAAACATTTTGTCACACAGCAAGACGATTCCATGGATATTACATGTGACTGCTAAAAAACAATAGATATAAACACATGAAACGAGCTATATTTCCAGGATCCTTTGACCCAATCACTTTAGGGCATTACGACATCATTAAACGTGGTGTTACGTTATTTGATGAGATTATAGTTGCCATTGGTGTTAATGCAGATAAGAAATATATGTTCTCTTTAGATGAACGTAAAAAATTCATTCAAGACACGTTTGCTGATGAACCTAAAGTAAAAGTAATGACTTATGAAGGCTTAACAGTTGATTTTTGTAAAGAAATTGATGTTGAATTTATTTTAAGAGGCTTACGCAATCCGGCCGATTTTGAATTTGAAAAAGCCATTGCACATACCAATAGAGATTTAGCACCAATTGAAACCGTATTCTTACTTACCTCAGCAAAGACTTCTTATATAGCATCTTCAATTGTTAGAGATGTTATTAGAAACAATGGCGATTATACCAAACTCGTTCCAGACAATGTACGAGTGAAATAGTTACGTTTTTTGAGAAATTCGAGTAACAAAATACCGAGTAGCTCGTCTTAACTATATCAATCAAAATCAATCAATCATGCGAATTCTAAAATTAAGTCTTCTCTTGGCTATACTTTGTGTATCCTGCCAAAAGAAGGCTATTGTAGTTGTCGACAATGGACTGCTAATTGAAAATGTAACGATTCTTACTCCGAAAGATGGCAAGTATAGTTCATTTATAGGAAACATCGTTATAGAAAATGATGAAATTATAAGTGTCTCTAGAGATCAAAAAACTGTCAAAGGTAGCTTCACAACTGTTAATGGCAAAGGAAAGTATATAATTCCTGGCCTAATAGATAGCCATGTTCATTTAGCTAGTATTGCTGGTATGAATTGGAAGCACGTTCAAAAATATCCTGATTTCAGCAAAGCTTATTTTGATCAATTACCTAATAGCTACTTGTATTATGGCTACACGACTTTAATTGATGTTAACAATTATAATCCCAAAATTATAAATAAATTATTAAGCAAAGATATTCGTCCAGATATTTATACATGTGGAGAACAAGTCGTTATTGACCATGATCTAATGATGAACGAATACGAAGATGATAAACGTTTTGATGCTTATCCAAACTTTTTACACGATAGCTATAATGAAAGAGCTAAACTACCTGATTCAATAGATGCAAATAATCATACACCAAAATCAATTGTTTCAAGAATCACAGAAGAGAATGGAGGTATTTGCGTAAAAACACTGTACGAAGATGGGTTTGGTGGCACTGAAGAATTAACTTGGGAATTACCCAGTAAAGACATAATAAGAGACATTGTAACTGAAGCTCATTCACAAAACATACCTGTCTTACTTCATGCTAACGCTTATGAAGCTCAAAAATTTGGTGTAGAAACTGGAGTGGACATTTTGGCCCATGGTATGTGGCATTGGGGAAATTTAGAAGAGTATCTAGAGAAAAGTGAATTGCCTCAAACACATAAAGCACTTCTTGGTGAAATAGCAAAAAGAAAAATTGGTTATCAGCCTACTATAAGAGTTGTTGGAGGTCAAAAAGATGTTTTTGACAACACCTTTTTAGATAACAAAAATTTACCTCATGTTCTGCCAAAGGATTTTTTAAATTGGTTAACAACCGAAGAAGGTCATTGGCAAGAGCAAAATATTAAAAAATATGCTGGAGGATTTATCAATGGACTTAGTAATGAAGAAATAATGGAGCTAATGCAAAAAGTTGTTGATAAAGTTGAAATTGCAACGAAAGAACTGTCCTATAACAATGCAAATCTCATTTTTGGAACAGATACTCCAGCAGCTAATACACATACAATGCCTCCTGGCTTAAATGGTTTTATGGAAATGCAAAAGTGGTCGCAAATTGGTGTTTCTTTAGAGCAAATTTTAATGGCAGCTACTATAAATAATGCTAAAGCATTTAACTTGGATTCTAAATTGGGCTCAATAGAATCGAACAAAACTGCTAACTTAATTTTACTAAATAAAAATCCTTTACTAACAGTTGAAGCATACGATGCCATTGAAAAAGTTATTATAAGAGGTGAATTATTAAATAGAAAAAATCTATCTGCTACTAATAGATGAGGTTAGTTTTTTTTATATTTTAACTTACTTTAAGTATCTGATGAAGCCTTTCAATATTAATTTTTTAGACCACATTGCAATTCGTGTTAAAGACATGGAAGTTTCAATCGATTGGTATTCCAAAGTTTTAGGTCTAAAAAAATATCAGCTTGAAAAATGGGGAGAATTTCCAATTTTTATGCTAGCTGGTAAATCTGGTGTTGCAATTTTTCCAGCAAATCTAGAGCATGAAAAACTAAACTTTAAATCTAGAAATGTAAAAATAGACCATTTTGCCTTTAATGTTTCAAATGAAGATTTTGAGAAAGCACAAAACCACTTCAATTCCATTGGAGAATCATTTCAATTTCAAGATCATCATTATTTTCACTCCATTTACTTAAAAGATCCAGATAGTCATACTGTAGAACTAACAACTATAATGGTTGATGAAAATGATTTTTATAATTAACTATAAATTATATTCTCCTAAACCTTTAGTAAATGCTTCTGGATTCTCAGCTAAATGATAGCGAGGATCATCAACAGCTTCAATAATCACATCTCTAAACATTGGACTTGATTTGTATAGCAGCACTTTACAATCTTCACTAAGATGTTTTAGTTTAATGGTTTTACCAGCTTCTTTATATTTATTAACTAATGCAAAAATGGCTTCAATTGCGGAGTGATCACTCACACGTGATTCGACAAAATCAATTTCAACTTGATCAGGATCATTTTTTACATCAAACTTTTCGTTAAACGCTGAAATGCTTCCAAAGAACAAAGGTCCCCAAATTTCATAAACTTTAGTCCCATCATCCTTAACACGTTTACGAGCGCGAATACGCTTGGCATTTTCCCAAGAGAAAACCAAAGCACTTACAATGACTCCTGAAATTACTGCAATTGCCAAATCAAAAACAACTGTTAAACCAGAAACCAAAATCAACACAAACAAATCTGTCCTTGGTATTTTATTAATGATTCTGAAACTTGACCAAGCAAAGGTTCCGATAACAACCATAAACATAACACCAACTAAAGCTGCAATTGGCACTTGTTCAATAAGGCCTGAAGCAAATAATATAAATGCCAATAAAGCCAATGCTGCAACAATTCCTGATAAGCGTCCTCGTCCTCCACCTTTAATATTGATTATAGATTGACCAATCATAGCACAGCCTCCCATCCCACCAAATAAACCTGTAACAATATTTGCACCTCCTTGAGCTAAACATTCTTTATTTGAGTTTCCTCTTGTTTCGGTTAAATCGTCAATCAAATTTAATGTCATCAAAGATTCAATCAATCCAATAGCAGCAAGAATCAATGCATAAGGCCCAATGAATTTAATGGTTTCCCAAGTAAATGGAACTTTACTGAATATATCAAACTGAAATTGCGGTAAACCACCTTTTAAACCTTCTCCACCACCTTCACGTATAAAACTACCAACAGTTGCAACATCTAAATTACCAAAGATTACAATAGCCGAAACAACTAAAATAGCTATTAAAGCTTCAGGCAGTTTTTTGGTGAGTTTTGGCAAACTAAACATGATTCCCATAGTCAAAGCCACTAAGCCAAGCATAATCCAAAGTTTACTTCCACTCATCCATACTTCAGTCCCATTTTCAACAGTCATAAACATACCAAGCTGAGAAAGAAAAATAACAATGGCCAAACCGTTTACAAATCCCATCATCACAGGATGTGGAATTAAACGTACAAATTTTCCAAGTTTAAAAACACCAGCAAGCATTTGTATAAAACCCATTAAAATTACTGTAGCAAACAAATAATAAAGGCCTAATTGTTCACCTTCTGCTCCCATAGCATTTCCTTTAGCAACCAAGGTTACCATAACCACAGCCAAAGCACCAGTCGCACCACTTATCATTCCTGGTCGTCCACCAAAAATAGATGTAATCAAACCAATCATAAATGCAGCATAAAGTCCAACTAATGGATCTACTCCAGCAACAAAAGCAAAAGCAACTGCCTCAGGCACTAAAGCTAAAGCTACAGTCAATCCACTTAAAATATCATTCTTGGCATTTGATGCTCTTTTTCTGATAAATTCTGTCATGATGGTTTGTTTAATGAAGCGGCAAAAATACAGTTAAAATCATGACTCACAACTATAATATTGCTATTATTTGATTAAGTTTGAGTCATTAAACTTACCAAATGAAAAAAATCTTATTACTTCTTGTCTTAGTTGTTTCTTGCAAATCGGAAACAGTAACATCTGATTTTGATTTTACAACAACGTTTGAAACTTCTAATGGAACACAAACACCAGAATACAAAGATGTCATAACATACTATGAACATGTTGCTGAAGCATATCCTGCAATTAACTTGCAAGCCATTGGTGAAACCGATTCAGGAAATCCGTTACATATTGTCACTTTAAATCCAGGCAATAACTTTGACTTCGAAGACATAAGAAAAAACAAGCGTATTCTTTTAATAAACAATGGTATTCATCCAGGTGAATCTGATGGTATTGACGCTACAATGATGCTGTTTAGAGATATCGCACAAGGCAAAATTGAGATGCCTCAGAAAACTGTACTAGTGGCTATTCCTGTTTATAATATTGGAGGTAGCTTAAACAGAAATACAGGAACACGTGCCAATCAAAATGGACCTGAAGAATATGGATTTAGAGGTAATGCTAGAAACTATGATTTAAACAGAGACTTTATTAAAAGCGATACTAAAAACGCAAGAGCATTTGCTCAAATTTATCACTTGGTACAACCAGATGTGTTTATAGACAACCATGTGAGCAATGGTGCAGATTATCAATATGTATTAACACATTTATTTACACAGCATAACAAATTAGGTGGTGATTTAGGGGACTATTTACATAGCACATTACATCCTAAATTGGAACGTAAACTATCAGAAAAAGATTGGGATATCACACCTTATGTCAATGTATTTAACAGTACACCAGAAAAAGGGTTTTCTCAGTTTATGGATTATCCAAGATACTCAACTGGCTACACAACATTATTCAATACCTTAGGAATGATGGTTGAAACTCACATGCTTAAGCCTTACAAACCAAGGGTTGAAGGCACTTATGAGCTTATGAAAAGTATGATAGAAATCACTGAAGAACAAAATGAAACCATCGCCAATTTACGAAAAGACGCATGGAAAGATTATAAGAACAAAAATGAGTATCCTATTGCTTGGACCATTGATACCACACAAAGTTCTACTTTAAATTTTAAAGGTTTTGAAGGCGAATTTATCCAAAGTGAAATTACAGGAGCGATGCGCTTAAAATACGACAGAAGCAAGCCATTTACCAAAGAGGTGAATTACAAAAACTACTTTAAGGCAACACAGCAAGTTACCATTCCTGAAGCTTATATTATCCCTCAAGGTTGGCACAATGTTATAGACTTACTCAAGCTCAACAATATCGAAATGACGCAATTTGAAACTGACACAACTATTTCTGTAGAGTCTTACCGAATTGATAATTACAAAACCAGAACACGAGCTTACGAAGGACATTATCCGCATTACAATACCAAAGTAACTGCTGAAACAACAGAAATCAATTTTAAAAAAGGCGACTACTTTGTATCTACCAATCAAAGCGGAATCAGATATTTAATTGAAACTCTAGAGCCTTCAGCAATTGATTCATTTTTTAATTGGAATTTCTTTGATACCATTTTGCAACAAAAAGAAGGTTTTTCTCCTTATGTATTTGAAGACACTGCAAAAGCTTTACTAGAAAATAATGCAGACCTAAAAGCAGAATTTGAAGCAAAAAAAGAAAACGACGAGCGCTTTTCCAAAAACTGGTATGCACAATTAAATTGGATTTTTGAGCGTTCTAATCATTATGAAAAAGCACATATGCAGTATCCTGTTTATAGAGTTAAATAGCTTGACATTTTAAGAAAAAAAGCCGAACTTCGTTCCTGCTTGTCGGCAGACAAGGTAATGTCGTGTATAAATAACTTATACTGAGTGCAGTCGAAGTATTGAAACGATTTATACCACTTAAAGTTAGCCATAATTAATCAAAAATTTCAACTCAAACATGTTATTAAAATTTTACACTATTAATACAATGTTTAAGCTACGTTTCAACTGCCTTCTACTGTTTTTGTCATTGATGCTGAGTACAGCATTCGCTTTCGCCCAAGACAACGAAACCAATACTACACCATCCTTACTTCTTGGTCAAGGCGAGCAACTCCCACGAGTAAAGGCTGGACTTGCTGCTGGAATTCCACATTTGATTAAAGCATTGAAAGAAATTGTAAAAGATGCCGATGCTGCTCTTGAGCAACCTGTCGTCAACGTAGTCGATGAGGGAGCTCTACCACCGAGCGGTGACCCACACGATTACTATAGCTATAGTCCTTATTGGTGGCCGAATCCTGACAATCTAGATGGTCCCTATATTTGGCGCGACGGAGAAGTAAATCCTGATCGTTATACTTCGGACATTTCGAGGATTGAAGCCATGGTTGCTAGAGTCACGTCAATGGTACCTGCTTGGTATTTTACTGGCGACAAGCGCTATGCGGAAAGCGCTGCTGAGCAACTTCGTGCTTGGTTTCTCAATCCTAAAACAAAGATGAACCCCAATGTGAAGTTTGGTCAGAAACGTCGTGGTCACAATTACAATAGTCCATCGGGAGTCCTAGAGGCATGGCGAATGCGTTGGGTGATTGATTGTGCAATTCTACTGGAATCCTTTCCAGGGTGGACAGAAAAAGACGCAAAGGCATTACGTACTTGGTTTAACCAATTTGCAACTTGGATGGTGGAAAGCCCTACAGGTATAGAAGAATCCATGCAACCGAATAACCATGGTTCCTGGTATAATGCCCAACTCATTCTTTATGCACTCTATGCCGAAAACTTCGATTTGGCTCGCAAACAACTTGACGGCATGCCTGTACGTATATTTTCCCAAGTCTTCATTGATGGACGCCAACCGCAGGAACTCATCCGCACTCGGTCGCTAAACTACAGCATTTACAATGCTCGAGCTCTAATTACTGTGGCTCGTCTTGGTCGCCATCTCGACTACGACCTTTTTGCTTATCGCAGTCTAGAAGGTCGAAGCATAAAGCTTGCAGTAGACTATATGACACCATTTATACTTGGCGAAAAAGATTGGCCTATAGTTCAAATTCGTTCCCACAGCAATGAAGGCGCTGCACAGCTATATTGGAATGCAGCAAAAGGTTTTAATAATCGTGAATATGCCAATCTATTGCGCAAACTACCAGAAACTCCACTTCCATCGCCCATTATGCAATTACTCGATCCACTGCCGGAAGGTTGGTAACCCGAGCTTGTATTATAGATCTAGGTTGAGTCCATTTTAAGTAAGAACAGATGACGAAATACCAGCATAATAAGAAGTAAATTAGAAAAATTTTGATGTCAATCTGTAGACAAATTGTTCGTTCTGTAAAACCATATACGAACACTCTAAATGAAGTTGATATTTAAAACAACTCCTTAATATTAGCATAGCTGTTCTTTAAAGCTTTAGCTTGCTTTTTCTTCCCCAACCATTTTACTTTGGTAATACCTTCAGAAGTTTCTGGTATTAATTTGCCATCAAAATCGGTGTACATTTCAAACCAATATGTAATTTTTATTTTATAACGTCCATTGCGCTTAAAAATATGATAGGTTGTTTCTAAAGGTTTAGTGATTTTCAATCCTGTAACTCCAGTTTCTTCTTCAACTTCACGGATTGCGCCTTCTTCAATAGATTCTTTATTTTCTATTTTTCCTTTTGGTAAATCCCATTTATCATTTCGGTAAATAAACAAAATCTTGCCTTGAGAATTGTAAGCCTTACCTCCTCCTGCAGTTACATTAGGAAATTTTTTTAAAAAGTGCTTTAATAGCTTATCAGCATTCTTATGATATAAATAAACGCCTTTGTTTTTAGTCTTTCTAAAGTCGCGAATAATCCTAGGTAAATCAACATACTTTAAAGGGTAAGTTTTATAACGTTTATCTTCAGGATAATCAGATGTTAAAATGATAGGTTTGTTATTAACAAAAACTTTGTACATTTTTCAGTTACATGTTAGGCTTCGTAAAAATATCATTTTTTAGCTCAATCAATAGTATCTTCAAAAAATATTTTTATTGCTCTTTTTTTCGTTCCCTAAAAATAAATTTATGCTTAGTTTTGCAACATGATAACTAACAAGACCACTGCTAAAAAAACTGCCGAAGTTTTACTACAGGTAAATGCCATAAAACTGAGCCCTCAAGACCCTTTTACTTGGGCTTCTGGATGGAAATCTCCAATTTATTGTGATAACAGAATTGTGTTGTCCTTTCCTCCTATTAGAAATTATATTCGAGAAAAGATGGCTAAACATATTGAAAAGCAATATGGAAAACCTGATGTTATTGCAGGAGTCGCAACAGGAGCTATTGGTATTGGAGCATTGGTTGCAGAATATTTAGGTTTACCGTTTATTTATGTACGTCCTGAGGCAAAAAAGCATGGTCGCCAAAATCAAATTGAAGGCTATATTGAAAGTGGTCAGAATGTTGTGGTTGTTGAAGATTTAATAAGTACTGGTAAAAGTAGTTTAAATGCTGTAAAAGCTTTAAAAGCTGCAAATGTAAATGTGAAAGGTATGGTCGCTATTTTTACTTATGGTTTTGATGTAGCAACACAAAATTTTGAAAAAGAACACCTGACGCTTCACACCTTAAGTAATTACGAAAACTTGTTGGAGCAGGCATTAGAAACAAACTATATAAACAAGAAAGAACTGGCAACTTTGTCACAATGGAATGCCAATCCTAGTGAATGGAACGCTAATTGATATACCAATGTAAAGCTGTTTGAGTTGTTAAGACGTTTGATCCTAACATAATTTAAATCAACTTAACGGCTTAACGACAAACAACTTAACAATATTATGAATTTAGAATCTCCGAAAGTAACTATTGATAAATCTGCACAAGATTGTTTCGATTTTTTATCCAATGTTGAAAATTTCGAAAAATTAATGCCAGAAAACATCAGCAAGTTTGAAGTACTTGAAAACGATAAATTTTTATTTGCACTTAAAGGTATGCCTGAAATAGTGCTCAAAAAGAAAGAAACTTTGCCTCCAAACAAAATTGTTTTAGGTGCAGCTGGAGGAAAATTAGATTTTTCATTAACTGGCGACATCAATGAAATTGAAACAAATAAGAGTGAAGTGACACTCACATTTGAAGGTGAATTTAATCCTATGATGGCAATGATGATAAAAGGACCTATCACAAAATTTATTGAAACTTTAGCTACTAATATTCCAGTATCAATTTAGTAGAGTAATTCAATTTCTTTAAGGTCAAATTTTTTAACTATTTCATCTTCTAGAAGCACTTGTAACTTACCATATTTAGTTACGCCTTTTATAAAGCCAGAAAACAGTTCACCTTCGGTATTTCTAAATGTCGAAGGTTTATCTTTTCTAAACAAGCGCATTTCATATTCAGTTTTAACAGCATCGTACTTTTCGTCCTGTAAAAGCATCGAATAATATTTTGTGTCCTTGATAATACTCTGCAAGATTTCATCCAAATTATAATTAACTCCAGTTATATTTTTTAACGATGAAGCTTTAGGAAGATTATCAAATTCTGTCTGATTTACATTAATTCCAATCCCAATAATTGTTGAGCTCAGCTTATTCTTTATGACATTTTCAATCAAAATTCCGCAAATCTTTTTATCTGCTGACAAAATGTCGTTAGGCCACTTAATATGTAAATCTGGAATATTTAACGCCTTAAAAGTCTTAACAATAGCCAAAGAAATAGCCATACTCAAGTAAAAAGGAAATTCAACTTCATGCATGCTTAAATCCTTAAACAAGCTAAACATCAGGTTTTTACCCTTTTCAGAATCCCAAACTGTTCCCATTTGACCACGTCCTTGAGTCTGGTGTTCTGCTACTACTATTGTATAGTCCTCAAGAGCCTTTTCACTACATAATTGCCTTAAATAAGAATTAGTAGAGTCAATGGCATTAAGTTTGATTATAGTCATAGAAGTTGAGAAAAATAAATTATAATATTCTTAAGATTTTTTGCGTGTACATTGCAGCAAAAAATAATAACTTTGTACAAATTAAAACAAATTAATGACGAAAGACAATACGAGCGCTGACCAATTAATCACAAACATATTGGAAGGCATTGAAGATGTAAAGGGACAAAACATTAATATTCTAGATTTACGTGATATAGAAAACACAGTTTGCGATTATTTTATTATTTGCGAAGGTACTTCCAATACGCAAGTAAATGCCATAGTAAATTCTGTACAAAAAAAAGTAAGTAAAGCAACCAAAGACAAACCTTGGCACATTGAAGGTAGCGAAAATGCCGAATGGGTTTTAATGGATTATGTTAACGTCGTAGTACATGTGTTTCAAAAGCACATTAGAGAGTATTACGATATTGAGAGTCTTTGGGGAGATGCTAAATTAACCGAAATAAAAACAAGTTATTAAAACATAATTAATGTCTGATAAAAAAAATATAAATAAAAAACCTAAACTAAGCCCTTACTGGATTTACGGATTAATTATAGCTATCTTTTTAGCTATTAATTTATTCTCAGGAGGAATGGGTTCAACGTCTGGAAATCCAATTACTCAAGATAAATTTTTTGAATATTTCGAAAAAGGTGATGTTGAAAAAGTTTTAATCATAAACCGAAGAGAAGCTAAAGTATTTTTAACCTCTGAAGCAGAAAGCAAAGAGGAGCATAAAAAATCGGTTCCAAAACCAATGTTCGCAGTTACTGGTGATTCTCCAAATTATCAATTTCAGTTAGGAGATCTTCAGAATTTTGAAAATACACTCAGAGAAATTAAAGCTGATAATGAATTACCTACTGTAGTTGATTATAAAATTGAAGAAAATGTTTGGGGAGAATTCCTTTTAACGCTTTTACCGTTTGCGTTAATTATTGGTGTATGGATTTTTATCATGCGTCGTATGTCGTCTGGAGCTGGTGGTGGAGCTGGTGGTCAAATATTTAATATTGGAAAATCTAAAGCAAAACTCTTTGATCAAAATACCGAAGTAAAAACGTCATTTAAAGATGTTGCTGGATTAGAAGGTGCTAAAGAAGAAGTACAGGAAATTGTAGATTTCCTTAAAAACCCAGAAAAATACACATCACTTGGTGGTAAAATTCCTAAAGGAGCATTATTAATTGGACCTCCAGGAACAGGTAAAACCTTATTAGCAAAAGCAGTTGCAGGTGAAGCTAAAGTACCTTTTTACTCACTTTCAGGTTCAGATTTTGTTGAGATGTTTGTTGGTGTAGGTGCATCAAGAGTTCGTGATTTGTTCAAACAAGCAAAAGAAAAATCTCCTGCAATAATCTTTATTGATGAAATTGATGCCATTGGTCGTGCAAGAGGAAAAAGCAATTTTTCAGGATCAAATGACGAGCGAGAAAATACATTGAATCAACTTCTTACAGAAATGGATGGATTTGGTTCAAACACTAATGTTATTGTGTTAGCTGCTACCAACAGAGCTGATGTTTTAGATAAAGCTTTAATGCGTGCTGGACGTTTTGATAGACAAATTTTTGTTGATTTACCAGACGTTCGCGAACGTAAAGAAATATTTGAAGTTCATTTAAGACCACTTAAAAAAGCCAAAGGATTAGATTTAGATTTCTTATCAAAACAAACTCCAGGTTTTTCAGGTGCAGATATTGCCAATGTTTGTAATGAAGCCGCCTTAATTGCAGCTAGAAATGGTAAAAAGGCTGTTGACAAACAAGATTTCTTGGATGCTGTTGACAGAATTGTTGGTGGTCTAGAAAAGAAAAATAAAATCATTACTCCAGAAGAGAAAAAAGCTGTTGCCTATCATGAAGCTGGTCATGCAACCGTAAGTTGGATGTTGGAACATGCTGCTCCATTGGTTAAAGTAACTATTGTGCCTCGTGGTCGTTCACTTGGTGCAGCTTGGTATTTACCTGAAGAACGCCTTATTGTACGTCCAGAACAAATGTTGGACGAAATGTGTGCTGCCCTTGGTGGTAGAGCAGCTGAAAAAGTAATTTTTGATAAGATTTCAACTGGAGCTTTAAGCGACCTTGAAAAAGTTACTAAACAAGCAAGAGCGATGGTTACAGTTTATGGCTTAAGCGATAAAGTAGGAAACTTAACTTATTATGATTCTTCAGGTCAAAATGAATATGGATTTACAAAACCTTATAGTGAGCAAACTGCTGAGTTAATTGATAAAGAAATTTCTGATATTATTGAAGAGCAATATCGACGTGCTGTTAAACTATTGGAAGAGAATAAAGATAAACTTAAAGAACTTGCTGAAGTACTTCTTGATAAAGAAGTGATTTTTAAGGATAATCTTGAAAAAATATTCGGAAAAAGACCATTTAAAAAAGATGTTGAAGAAACATCTAAAGATAACGTAGAAGCAAGTTCTGAAGAGGAGTAAAATCTTACAAAAATCTTAAAGTTACAAGCTCTTAACGTAAGATTTTATATATTTGGAATAATCAAGTAGATAAACTGGTTAATAGCATAAAACCCTAAATGAGTCTATTTCGTAAAATCTTTGGCCCAAAATCTGACGAATCTCAAGAACATATTAAAGAGGAGCGCAGCAAATATATGCCTGATGTTAAGCTTCCAATAGATGAGCGTTTTACCATAAATTTTAAAGCAAATGGTGGAAAGTTCTTGTATTGTGAAGATATGAATGAAGTAAACGAAAACCTTGGGCTTATTCTTGATGAAAACGATTGGAGAGACGATAATGTAATGCTATTTGATAATCGTCTTGGTGATAAGTTCAAATCGCATAATCTCAAATTGAGCATGCGAGCTAGTGAATGTACTTACTTTCTTTCAACATGCGAGTATCTGATAGCCAATGATGGTTCTTTATTGATTTCGTCTAATCAAATTGCAGAAAAGAAACTAAAAGAACTACCTCCAAATTTTGTGATTTTTGCTACAACAAGTCAATTTGTTGAAACCATTAGCGAAGGCTTACGAGGAATCAAAGACAAAAACAGAGAAAGAATACCAACAAACATTACTACCATTAAGCACTTCAAGGCTTGTGACGATAAAGATTTCTTAAGCTATGGAAGTAGCTCAAAAAACTTATATTTGCTCTTATTAGAAGACCTTTAACCTAACCACGTGAAAGAACTAATTGTTAGAGCAATTTCAGGCATTTTATATGTAGTATTGTTTCTTTTGTCATTACAATCACAACATTTGCTTATTGCATTGTTTTTTGTTTTCGGTTTGATTTGCATTGCAGAATTCAACAAGCTTATTAACCAAAAAGGAATTAGCTCTTATGTCATATTCATCATATTATATTTAGCATTTGCCTATTGGCAATTGGTTCTTGAAACCAAGGAAGGTTTTGTAGAAGCCATACAAATACTGCATGTTGTCACAATTTTTGTAATGCTCTTTTTAATAAAAGATTTATTTTCAAAAAAAACACTGCCACTTTTTATAACCAACAAGTACATTAATACGACTTTTTATTTATCAAGTGCTTTTATATTTATAATATTAATTGCCAATTATTATGAAGCCTTTAACCCTAACATTTTATTAGGTTGTTTCATTTTGGTTTGGGTTAATGATTCATTTGCTTATTTAGTTGGGAAGAATTTTGGTAAACAGAAACTATTTCCGAGTATTTCACCAAAAAAAACCGTTGAAGGCTTTTTAGGTGGTTTATTGTTTGCTTGCATAAGCAGTTACTTTATTGCAAAATATTCAGACACTTTAGATTTTACCAATTGGCTCATATTAGCCATAATAGTCAGTGTTTTTGGAACATTAGGAGACCTAATAGAATCCAAATACAAACGCCAAGCTGGTGTTAAGGATAGTGGTGTTATAATGCCAGGACATGGAGGACTGTTAGATCGTTTAGATAGTATTATTTTTGCAGCACCATTTATATATTTGTTTTTAAGACTTACTGAATATGTTTCATAATGAAGGCCATAAAATTATAATCATCGCAACTACAATTGTTGTTGCTGCTGTTTTACTTATTGATTCGTTTATAGCCATCTCTTGGTTAAGAATGTTGTTACAAATAGCTTTTTTAGTTTTGTTCATTCTAATCTTACAGTTTTTTAGGAATCCAAAACGTCATACAAACCTTGATGACAAAACGGTTGTTTCACCTGTTGATGGCAAAGTAGTTGTTATTGAAGAGGTTGAAGAAACCGAATATTTTAAAGATAAACGTCTTCAAGTTAGTGTATTTATGTCGCCAATAAATGTGCACGTCACGCGTTATCCAATTGGTGGTAATGTAGTTTATAGCAAATACCATCCAGGAAAATACCTCGTTGCTTGGCATCCAAAATCAAGTACTGAAAACGAACGAACCACAGTTGTAGTTGAAAACCCAACCTATGGTAAAGTCTTGTTTAGGCAAATTGCTGGAGCTATGGCAAAACGTATAGTAAACTATGCAAAAATTGGTGATAATGCTGTACAAGGTACAGATCAAGGTTTTATAAAATTTGGTTCGAGAGTAGATTTATTTTTACCTTTAGGCACCAATATTAATGTTGAACTCAACCAAAAAGTTCGTGGTGGCGAAAGTATAATTGCCAAAATGTAATGACTTCTGAAGAATTAGACATAAAGTTTAGGGAAGCTGTTGATAGAATCAATGCGCATAAAGAACCCTTTCCAGCAGATACTTTGCTAAAACTTTATGCTTATTACAAAAAAGCAACCAATGATTATGGTAGACCTAAAAGTAGAGAACCGCTAATAAATGCCTTTAAAACCAACGCACTATTTCAAGCTGAAGATATTAGCCAAGACAAAGCAAAACAGCAGTATATTGATTTGGTTTACAATTACTTTTTATACAGAAAGTAATTTTACTTATTTGACTTTGTAAATTAAAAAGACGAACTTCGTTTAACGTCATGTATAAAACAATTTGTGCTTAGTCCTAGTCGAAGTATTAAAACGATTTTATACACACGATAAGTTTACATAATTATTAGAAATGAAAAACTTTATATTAATATTCTTAATTACCCACTTAGGATTTGGGCAATCTTCAATTACTCAAGAGGATATTGAGATTTGCACCCAATTAACTTTAATTAATGTAAATGAAAAGGATATTATCTCTTTTGAAAACCATCTACAAACTATTGCAGATAAAGCTAAAGACTTCAAAATTGATTATGAATATGATTGGTTAATTTATAAGTCTGAGAACGATGAATATTTGATAGTTAGTTTTAGTGATGACCTAAATAGCATTTTAACAATACATGATTATCGAAAAGTTTTTATAAAGGCCAATTCTGGTAAATTATTTGACGAAAACATCAGTAATCTATCTAAGCTTGATATAAATATTAAGTTCAACTACACAAAAGAAATGATTCTGCCTTGGAGCACTGTTGCAGAAATGTCAGTTTCTGAATTTCCTTATGCCGAAATGATTGAATATGAAATCAGTTTACAATCATTAAGCAAAATTGATAAAGTCTTAAGGGAGTTTTCAAAATTGCTTATAGAATCCAAATATCCTTTCCCACTAGAAACTAGTAGAGGATCCATTGGAGCATATGGCAAAATTACATTGGTTTGGTTCTATGCAAACACAAATAATTTTAATGGAATGGATTCGCCAAAAGATTGGATGGAAAGCAAAGGAAAATTAAAAGAATATAATACTCTTTTGAACGAATTTCTGGCTCTTACTCATAACTCTAAAAGTTTAAAGTTAAGCTATCAAAAAAAACTTAGTAACTAGCTAATAAAAGTGTACAACAACGTGCGTGTATAATTAATTGCTTTGATTGTTGCCTACTTGCGAAAATCCTAATTCAAACTCTCCAAACTAGCTTTTAAGGTTTCAATTTTTGCCAAAGCATCAGCCTCTTTTTTACGCTCACTAGCAACGACTTGTTCTGGTGCTCCAGCAACAAAACGCTCGTTAGCCAATTTTTTTTGTACAGATTTTAAAAATCCTTCTGTGTAATTGAGTTCCTCTGTTAGTTTTGCTTTTTCGGCATCAACATCAATACTACCTTGCATTGGCACAAAATATTCATTAGATTTCACTCTAAAGGTCAAAGCACCATCCACTTTTTCTGAGGTATAACTTAAGTTAGAAATATTACCCAATTTTGAGATTACAACATCAAAGGTTGCTGAGGCTTTGTCATTATTCAATACAAAACACTCAATAGCATCTTTAAAAGCAATGTTTTTTTGCTTTCTTATGGTACGAATTCCAGAAACCACTTCACTAGCAAAATCAAATTCAGCAATTATTGTTTCATTAATTGCTTTAGCTTCTGGCCAACTTGCTACAATTAAAGCTTCTTCTGGAGAACGCTCAGTAATAAGCTGCCAAATTTCTTCAGTTAAAAATGGCATAAATGGATGCAAAATCTTTAAGTTATTCTCTAAAATAGATATCACAGCATTGTATGTAGTTCTGTCTATAGGTTGCTGGTATGCAGGTTTTACCATTTCTAATAACCATGAGCAGAAGTCATTCCAAATTAATTTATACGTTTCCATTAAAGCATCACTAATACGATACTTACTATAATGGTCTTCAATTTCAGCTAAGGTTTTTTGAAACTTATTTTCAAACCAATCAATACTCACTTTAGCGTAATCTGGTTGTTCTATATCTGCAATTTCCCAACCATTAATTAGTCTAAATGCATTCCAAACCTTATTACCAAAAGCCTTTCCTTGTTGACATAAAGCTTCATCAAACATCAAATCGTTTCCAGCAGCAGAACTTAACAACAAACCAACACGAACTCCATCTGCTCCAAAATCGTCAATAAGCTTTAAGGCATCTGGAGAATTACCAAGTGATTTACTCATTTTACGACGTTGCTTGTCACGAACCAAACCTGTTAAATACACATTATTAAACGGTTTTTCTCCTTTGTACTCATAGCCAGCAATAATCATACGAGCCACCCAAAAGAACAAAATATCTGGTCCTGTTACCAAGTCATTCGTTGGGTAATAATACTTTATTTCTTCGTTTTCAGGGTGTCGTATGCCATCAAATACACTCATTGGCCACAACCAAGATGAAAACCATGTATCTAATGCATCACTATCCTGACGTAAGTCACTAGTAGTTAGTTTTTGGTTGTTAGTTTTATCTCTTGCAAGTTTTAAAGCTTCTTCGATAGTTTCAGCAACTACAAAATCTTCTTTTCCATCGCCATAGAAATAGGCTGGAATTTGTTGTCCCCAAAGTAATTGTCGTGAAATATTCCAATCACGAATATTCTCCATCCAATGACGATATGTATTTTCAAACTTTTTAGGGAATAGCTTAATGTCTTCATCTACTAAAACCGCTTTAATCGCTGGTTTTACCAAATCTTCCATTTTCAAGAACCATTGGTCGCTCAAACGTGGTTCGATCACTGCATGTGTTCGCTCACTAGTACCAACTTTGTGAGTGATATCTTCAGTTTTAACTAAAATTCCTAAATCTTCAAGTTCTTTGGCAACATCTTTTCTTGCCACTACTCTATCTTTACCTTCATGATGTAATCCAAAACTGTTCATGGAACCATCTGCATTAAGTACATCAATAACTTCAAGATTGTGCCTATCACCTATTTCTTTATCATTAACATCGTGAGCTGGAGTTACTTTTAAGCATCCTGTACCAAACTCTATATCTACATAATCATCTTCAATAATTGGAATCACACGATCACAAATAGGAACAATAACACGTTTCCCTTTTAAATGAGTAAATCGTTCATCATTTGGGTTTATACATACTGCTGTATCTCCTAAAATAGTTTCAGGACGTGTTGTTGCAATGGTTACAAAACCATCTTCACCTTCAATTTTATACTTCACATAGTACAATTTGTCAGTTCGTTCTACATGGTTTACTTCTTCATCTGACAATGTTGTTTGTGCTTCAGGATCCCAATTTACCATTCTGTAACCTCTGTAAATCAATCCTTTGTTGTATAAATCAACAAAAACTTTAATTACAGCTTCGTTCATGTCGTCATCCATAGTGAATTTGGTACGATCCCAATCACAAGAACAACCCAGTTTTTTAAGTTGTTCTAGTATCACTCCACCATATTCATGAGTCCATTCCCAAGCATGTGTTAAAAACTCGTCTCTAGTAAGGTCATTTTTATCAATACCTTGCTTTTTAAGCTTTGCCACCACTTTCGCTTCAGTTGCAATAGAGGCATGATCTGTTCCTGGTACCCAACAAGCATTTTTGCCTTGTAAACGAGCACGACGTATTAAAACATCCTGGATGGTATTATTAAGCATGTGTCCCATGTGCAGAACTCCAGTAACATTAGGTGGCGGAATTACTATGGTATAAGGCTCTCTTTCATCTGGTTCTGAATGAAAATAGTTATGTTTCATCCAGTAATCGTACCATTTGCTCTCTACATTATTAGCATCATATTGTGATGGTATAGACATACTTTGGAATAGTTTTTGAATAATATCATGCAAAAGTACTTATATTTTGGATTCTGTAAAATATTAATGATGTATAATGTACTCCTATTCTTAATGTTTGTGTTAAGATTTGTGCATTACGTCCAATAATTTTGCAGAATGCTCAAAAAGTAAGTATGTTTACATTAATAAAAATTAAAATGATGAAACAATTAATTACTATTTTGTTTGTAGGACTGTTAAGTTTTTCAGTAAATGCCCAAGATAAAGTGGCAAAAATTGAATTTGAATCAGAGACTATAGACTATGGAACAATTGAAAAAGGAGCTGATGGTGTTCGTGTTTTTAAGTTTAAGAATACAGGTGATGCGCCTTTAATTATTACTAGAGTAAAATCTAGTTGCGGTTGTACAGTGCCAAAAAAGCCTGAAGAGCCAATTATGCCAGGAAAAACTGGAGAAATTGAAGTAAAATATGATACTAATAGAGTAATGCCTATTCGTAAAACTATTACAGTTACTTCAAACGCTGAAACTCCAACTATTGCTTTAAAAATTAAAGGCTTGGTTGTTGACTCAAGTAATAAAAGCGTTTTAGCAAAGAAAAGCAAAAGCTTAATCGAGCAATAAGATATTTTATTTACATAATGAGAAGACCTTCTGAAAAGAGGGTCTTTTTTTTATAATAAACTTTCTAATTTAAACTGTAACTTCTTCTGTACTCCATTTCTATCTACTAACAATCTTATTCGTTTACCATCTTCACCATAAAACATTTGAATAATTTGCTGCATGGAATACAAATGAGCATGCCTACTATTTATATTAAGAATAACATCTCCTACTTTTAAACCAGCTCGATACGCTGGAGAATCAATACGCAATTCGACTATTTTGTATGAAGGCTCTAATGAATATTTATAACTTCCTGAGAGCACCATATTACTTGTTGCTACAGATTCATTTGCAGATTGAAATCGTGCAACATCACGATTTTTATCAACGGTCTTTACAACTCTAACACCATCATGTTCTAAAGTAATTCCGCTTTTATTATAATAAAATGGGTCGGAAAAGTTTCTGTTTTTCTTAAGGCTTATGGTTCTATTTGGGTAATCAAAAATGATATTGAATCGTTTTAAAACGGCTCCTGAAATAGTACCACTTCGCTCTTTAAATTTTCTAGCAAAACTAATTGAGGTCGAATCTGGGTATGCGACATTAACACGTGTCATCCTAAAACTACCAATTGAAAAAGCATCAATTTTAGCGCGTCTACCATAAACACTACCACTTAAACCTCTACCTAAATAATCCTCAAAATTTTTATCTGGTATTGTTATTCCTCTTTCTTCATCATCAAAAAGCCATAATGCATCACTTCCACCAGAATCAATTAATAAAGTAACAGGAATTTCATTGCCATTTACTGAAACACTACCTGTTATATAAGGCTTATTGTTAAAAAAATCCAAGTCAAAAACTTCACAAGACCTACACTTTTTAGGTTTATAACTTGCTGGATTATGCAACCTTAGATATCTTGAAGAATAATTGACTTCGACAACAAAATCCTTTAAAACATCATAACCAATAATGCCATGTATAGGAACTCCTAATCGTGGCGCAAAATTAAGATTAGGGTCAAAAACAGCATATAAGTCCTGACTAATGCTAACTGCATCGCCAATTTTAAAAATATTATTTCTTGATTTTAAAGCCTCAACGGCTTCTCCTTCACCTAAACCACGTAAATATATTTTCTCTGCTTCATTGATTTGAAGCTCCTTATTTATGTTTAAAAAATTAAACATAATGGGTTTGCTAACTCCAGTATCCAACAAAAATGACAACTCTACGCCATTAATTTCAACTGGAATAACAATAAGATTATTAATTAACTTAAAACTGATTTTGTCTTTATCTCCTCCTTGTAAGAGAAACTTACCTTGAGAAAAGGAAAACATGCTACAGAATAAGAGTAAAAAAGCAATTTTTTTTGATTGAATCATTAAAAATACATAGCATTTAACGTACTTACTCTAATTTACGAATCTTTTGACAATTTCTAAGATTCAAAATGATATTTTAAATAAACTTTAAGATAAATTTTGCAACTTTGCATTTCAACTAAACAAACATACAATGCCTAGTATTTCAAATAAGGGTTTGGCAATGCCACAATCACCAATTCGTAAATTAGTACCATACGCAGAATTGGCATATAGTAAAGGAAAAACAGTGTACCATCTAAATATTGGTCAACCAGACATAAAAACACCTCAGGTAGCCATGGATGCTGTAAAAATTAACTCCTTAGATATTTTGGCATATACTAGATCTGAAGGCTCAGATGAATACAGAACAAAAATTGCTAATTATTACGATAAGCATGAAATTACGGTTACTAAACATGACATTGTAGTTACAACTGGAGGAAGTGAAGCGCTTTTATTTGCTTTTGGAAGTGTTATGGATACTGATGACGAAATAATTATTCCTGAACCTTTTTATGCCAATTACAATGGTTTTTCAACTGCTTCTGGCGTAAAAGTTGTTCCCGTAATATCCAAAATTGAAGATAACTTTGCCTTACCTCCTATTGAAGAATTTGAAAAATTAATTACTCCAAAAACAAAAGCAATTCTTATTTGCAATCCAGGGAATCCTACTGGTTATTTATACTCAAAAGATGAAATAAAAAAATTAGCAGCTATTGTAAAAAAGCACGATTTGTTTTTAATTGCTGATGAAGTATATCGTGAATTTGCTTATGATGGCATTAAGCATTATTCTATTTTACAAGAAGACGATTTAAATGAACACGCTATTGTTATTGATTCAGTTTCAAAACGTTACAGTATGTGTGGCGCCAGAATTGGATGTTTGGTTTCCAGAAATAAATCGGTCATTGAAACTGCACTCAAATTTGCTCAAGCAAGATTAAGCCCTCCAACATTAGCCCAAATTGCTAGTGAAGCAGCACTTCAAACACCTCAAAGTTATTTTGATGAAGTTATTGAAGAGTATGTAAAACGAAGGAATACATTAATTTCTGAACTAAAGAAAATTGAAGGACTAAAAGTAGCTACTCCAAAAGGCGCTTTTTATTGTATTGTTGAACTTCCAGTTAAAAATACCGATGATTTTGCCCAATGGCTGTTAGAACATTTTGATGTAAATGGAGAAACCGTTATGGTTGCTCCAGCTGCAGGTTTTTATTCAACACCAGGAGTTGGACTCAATCAAATTCGAATCGCTTATGTCCTTAAGGAAGAGAGCCTTATCAAGGCAGTGAATATTCTTAAAGAAGCACTTAAGGTTTATCAAGAGTAGTGCAGATTCAGGAAAACATATCGTTAAAAACCTATAATACGTTTGGTATTGATGTAAGTGCTAAACATTTCATTTCTGTTAAATCCATTGATGAATTAACGCAAGTTTTAAAGCTAAAAAATTATCCCAACAAATTTGTTTTAGGTGGTGGTAGTAATTTGCTACTAACCCAAAACATTGATGCCTTAGTCATTCATATTGATTTAAAAGGTATTTCAATAGTATCTCAAAGTGATAATGATGTTTTAGTTAAAGCTTCTGCAGGTGAAAATTGGCATGAATTTGTACTTTGCTGTTTAGAAAATGATTTTGGCGGAATTGAAAATTTATCGCTTATACCTGGAAATGTTGGAACTGCTCCAATACAAAACATTGGAGCTTATGGTGTTGAGCTTAAAGATGTTTTTGAGTCTTGTGAAGCTTTACAACTAAAATCTGGCTCAATTAAAACTTTTACAAAAGAAGAATGCCAATTTGATTATAGAAACTCTGTTTTTAAAAACTCACTCAAAGGTCAATACATAATCCTAAATGTTACTTTCAAATTAACATCTAAACAACATCAGATAAAAACTGGTTATGGTGCAATTAAGTGTGAATTAAGCAGCATGAATATTGATAATCCAACCATTCAAGATGTTTCAAAAGCAGTTATAGCAATTAGGTCATCAAAGTTACCAGACCCAAAACAAATTGGTAATAGTGGTAGTTTTTTTAAAAATCCTGTAATTAATAAATCACAATACAAAGCCTTAGTGCAAAATTTCCCTGATATGCCAAGTTATACTATTTCAGAAAATTTGGTAAAAATTCCAGCTGGTTGGCTTATAGAACAAGCTGGTTTTAAAGGAAAAACTTTTGGTAATTATGGTGTTCATAAAAACCAAGCATTGGTTCTCGTAAACTATGGAAACGCAAAAGGGGAAGACATAAAACAGCTCGCCTTTTTGATTCAGAAAACAATTAAAAAACTATTTGATATTGACCTTGAAGCTGAAGTAAATATTGTTTAGGCAATTTTTACACTTCTTATACGTTAGCAAAGTTTCAATGCTTAAATTGGTACAATTGTTGCCATTTTTGTAATTTTAAATACATCCTAACACTTTAAATTGATTTGGTCTCAGACTTAGAAAAGAAAATAGTAAGCCTATTAGAGCAAGGAGATAAAAGAGCAATTTCTATTATATATGAAAATTACTCAAGCGCTCTTTATGGTGTTATTTTAAAAATAACCCTTAATGAAGCTTTAGCTGAAGATGCATTACAGGAAAGCTTTGTCAAAATCTGGAAGTATGCTAAAAAATATGATTCCAAAAAAGCAAAATTATTCACTTGGATGTATCGTATTGCCAGAAATACTGCAATTGACAAATTAAGAAGTCATAATTTAAAATTCACAAAAGAAGTCCAAATATCAGATTCTAACGTATATAAATTATCAACAGACAGTTTAAACCAAGACACCATTGATTTAAAAAAGCATGTTGCCAATTTAGAGTCAAAATATCAAGTTGTACTAAATGCCCTCTATTTTGAAGGTATGACACAACAAGAAGCAAGTGAAGAATTAGATATTCCACTTGGAACAATTAAGTCAAGACTAAAGATTGGATTAAGAGAATTAAAAAAGGTATATAATCCTTAAATGTAAAGTCATGGAAAAAAAAGTACTCGATTTTTTAGAATCTGGATTGCTAGATAAGTACGTTATTGGTGCTACTACTGACTTAGAAACTAAAAAAATAGAAGGATATATTAACAAATATCCTGAAATTGAAGAAGAATACAATCTGCTTCAAGAACAACTTGAACTAGCAGCAAAATCAAATGCTGTAAAACCTCCTGCTTCTGTTTTAGATTCAATCTTAAATGAATTGGACGAAAAACCTGTCATTGCTTTGCATGAGCCTAGAAAAAAATCATTCTCGTGGCATAGTATTGCGGCAAGTATTATTGCTTTGGTTTTTGCAGGCTCATCTTATTTGCTCTACAATAAAAACCAAAAGTTGGTTGATGAAAACAATACTATAGCAGAAGAAATATTTGATTTAAGAAGCGATATTGAGAAAAACAACAATAAGTTAGATAATGTCCTTGCAGAGTTTAACAAACTTAATAATCCTGAAACCGAAAAATATGTTTTAAGAGGAAATGAAAGAGCTAAGGATTTAAAAACTGTTGCGTATATAAACTCAATTGACAAATCATCTTTAATTGACGTAGTTTCTTTGCCTAAACTGTCAGATGAGCAAACCTACCAAATGTGGGCAAATTTACAAGACAAAAAAATAAACTTAGGAACACTTGATGCTTCAAACGGAAAACTTAAATCTGTTCCTTACATAGAAGATGCTTTGAGTTTGAGCATTACAATCGAATCAAAAAATAGTACAACAACTTCAGCTTCAGAAAATTCTGTAGCAGAAATCCCAATAAAAAACAAAGACAATTAGACTACAATTTAATTGTTAAACAGAGGCTTTCTAAAATTGATTAATAGCATTATCCTTAATAAAGAAAGCCTCTTTTTTTATTTAATTATCATTTGTTGCGATACCAAATTTCCAAATAAGAGTTCCTAAAATTCCTCCAGCAATTGGTGCCACAATAAATAACCATAATTGTTGCAATGCCATACCTTGTGCAAACATAGCAGGACCAAAACTTCTTGCAGGATTTACTGATGTTCCAGTAATTGGTATTACTACCATATGGATAAGTACAAGTGTGATACCAATAGCCAATCCAGCCATTGTTGCATTACCCAATTTTGAAGTTACAGCATGAATAACAATCAGAAAAATAGCAGTAAACACTAATTCAGCTATAAAAGCAGCTTGCATAGTATAATTTCCAAGATAGCCTTCTCCCCAACCATTCGAGCCATAAGCCCATTCTCCAGCTTCAAAACCAGATTGACCATTCAATAATAATGATAATACAAAAGCACCTAATAAAGCACCTAAACACTGAGCAATAACATATCCAACAGTGTCTTTTACAGATAATTTTCCTGCCACAAGCATACCAACAGATATTGCTGGATTAATATGACAGCCTGAAATTGGCCCAATAGCATAAGCCATAGCAACAACTGCAAGACCAAATGCTAATGAAATACCTAGCAATCCTAATCCTGAGACTGCTCCAACAGATCCTCCAGCAATGGCAGCAGCACCACAACCAAAAAGAACCAAACAAAATGTTCCGAATAATTCTGAAATTAATTTTTTCATAAAATGAGATTATTAGTTAGTTAACAATAAATATAATCAATTATAAATAAGACACTTAAATCAAATATTAGTCACTTATATACATTTTACACATTAGAGCACTATTTTATTGAATATTTATTTTGAAGAAAACCTTATCTTTGCACAAAGAATTTACACATGAAACTTCTTATTATCACACTAGTTTTATTAGGCTTGGCCATTGCAGGAATAGCAATTAAACTTTGGGCAAAAAAAGATGGCGAATTTGCTGGAACTTGTGCAAGCCAAAACCCAATGCTAAACAAAGATGGTGAAGCTTGTGGATTTTGTGGTAAAACTCCCGAACAGTTTAAAGATTGTAACGAACCTCAACATTCTTAACTTAGAATGAATATACTCGATGTTTTGCTTTACGCATTTATTTTCATCGTAGGAATTCAGCTTATATATTACATTTTTATTTTTTCAAGATTTGCTTTTGCAAAAATTAGCCAACCTTCATTAAAAAACATTTCTGTATCAATAATTGTTTGTGCTAAAAATGAAACTGAAAATTTGTCTAAACTTATTCCTAAGCTATTAGAACAAGACTATCACAATTTTGAAATTGTACTAATAAATGATGCCTCAAGCGATAACACACTTGAAATCATGGAGGGTTTTGAATCAAAACACTCTAACATAAAGGTGGTGAATGTTATGAATAATGAAGCTTTTTGGGGAAATAAGAAATATGCTTTAACACTAGGCATAAAAGCTTCAACTCACGATTTTCTATTATTTACAGATGCAGATTGTGTGCCAAAATCCAACCAGTGGATTAAAGCAATGAGCAGTCATTTCACCAATAAAAAATCAATAATTATAGGATATGGAGCTTATGCCAAACAAAAAAAGAGTTTATTAAACAAACTCATTCGATACGAAACGTTATTCACTGCATTACAATACTTTAGCTATGCAAAAATAGGTATCCCTTATATGGGAGTTGGGCGGAATTTAGCCTACAAAAAAAATACGTTTTATAAGGCAAATGGTTTTATGAATCATATGAATGTAAGGTCTGGCGATGACGATTTGTTCGTAAATCAAGTTGCCACACCTGAAAATACAACCATTTGTATTTCTCAAAATAGTTTTACAATATCCAAACCGAAAACATCATTTAGCCAATGGTTTAAACAAAAAAGACGTCATATTTCTACTGCAAAATTTTACAAATCACAACACAAATTCTTACTAGGCATTTTTTATTTGTCTCAAATGTTATTTTGGATTTTTGCTATTTCACTTCTTATAACTTCATATAAGTTTATTATTGTTATATCACTTGTTTTAATTAGACTTTTGTTGCAATATATCGTTATAGGTAAATCTGCAAAGAAATTAGACGAAACTGACACTATAATATGGTCGCCCTTTTTAGAAATCTTTTTAGTTATTTTTCAATTTTCTATCTTTATAACTAATCTTATATCAAAACCTTCGCATTGGAAATAACTGAAGCTATTCAAAAAGCTAAAGAGAACAATCAAATGGCATTTAATTTTTTGCTCGATAAATATTGGAATGATGTTTATGGTTTTCTTTTGAAACGCACTGAAAATGAAAACGATGCCGAAGATATTACCATTCAGGCCTTTTCACGTGCTTTCGATAAAATAGAGTCTTACAATTCGAAGTATAAGTTTAAAACTTGGCTTATAACAATAGCTAAAAACATTCATGTTGATTTTTTAAGAAAGCGAAAAAATACGATTTCTAGTAACAAAATTAAGGACGACAGTCATCATGCTAATCAAATTATTGACGAATCACCTTCGCCAGAAGATATTATCATCACTGAACAAAATTTAGCCAAATTACTTCTCGATATAAAAAAATTAAAACCTCACTATCAAGAAGTTATTAATTTGAGATACTTTCAAGAGTTTAGTTATCAAGAAATCTCCAATGAACTTAACGAACCAATGAGCAATGTTAAGGTTAAATTACTTCGTGCTAAAAAACTACTTGCGGAAATTATTCAAAAAGAAAAATGACATTTAATCTCAAAAAACTAGGTCCTGGATTATTATTCGCTGGAGCTGCCATTGGAGTTTCTCATTTAGTACAATCTACTAGAGCTGGGGCTGACTTTGGTTTAGGGTTGCTTTGGGCATTACTTTTGGTAAACTTGTTTAAATATCCATTTTTTCAGTTTGGTCCACGATATGCTTCGGCAACTGGAGAAAGCCTTTTAGATGGTTACAAAAAAATGGGGAAAGGCATATTAATAGCTTATTACGTACTCACTTTTGCAACCATGTTCACAATACAAACAGCAGTAACAATAGTAACAGCTGGATTGGCATCTTCATTATTTGGTGACTTTTTAAGCATTGAAATGTGGACAGTCGTTATTCTTATCGTTTGTTTATTATTACTCATTATTGGTCGATACAACTTATTGGATACACTTATAAAAATTATAATCATCACACTAACCATCAGTACTTTAGGAGCTGTTATTGTTGCTTTAAGCAATAACACTGAACCACTTTCTTTGACTCAAATATTACCTAAAGAAAATCTTGAAATTGTGTTTTTAATTGCATTTATGGGTTGGATGCCTGCGCCTTTAGATATTTCGGTTTGGCACTCTCTTTGGGCAATCGAAAAGAAAAAAGACGATGCAGATTTTGGCTCTAAATCAGCTCTTTTTGATTTTAATGTTGGTTATATAAGCACCATTGTATTAGGTATTTGTTTTGTATTGTTAGGCTATTTGGTAATGTTCAGTCAAAATGAATCATTCAGTTCAAATGGAGGTGAATTTGCCAATCAATTAATCGATATGTACACTACAAGTCTTGGTGATTGGTCATACGTTATTATTGGCATTGCTGCTTTTACAACCATGTTCAGTACAACCTTAACTACTTTGGACGCTTCACCAAGAGCAATGCACAAAACATCACAACTCATTTTTGGTAGTCCATTCAAAAAAGGATATTTATTCTGGATTTTGTTATTAGCTGTGGGAACTGTAATCATCTTTTTTGTATTTGCATCAGAAATGGGACTTTTAGTCAAAATTGCTACTATTCTTTCCTTTTTAACTGCTCCCTTTTATGCCATTATAAACTATAAGCTTATCAGTAGCAAGCACACTCCAAAAGAATGGCAACCATCTCTAAAAATGCATGTTTTAAGCTGGCTTGGTATTATATTTCTAATTGGTTTTAGTGTCTGGTATCTAACTCTTTTATAAGTATTTTTTAATAATATACTTCGTATCTTTGCAACTTATATCGTTTAAAATATGAGTACAGAAATTGCTTCAAATAATACAACTGAGCGTGTAAAAAAACCTAAATGGTTAAGGGTAAAACTTCCAACAGGTAAAAAATATACAGAACTTCGTGGATTAGTTGATAAGTACCAATTAAATACCATTTGCACTTCTGGTAGCTGTCCGAATATGGGAGAATGTTGGGGAGAAGGTACAGCAACCTTTATGATACTTGGTAATGTTTGTACACGTTCTTGCGGTTTTTGTGGTGTAAAAACTGGACGTCCAGAGTCTGTTGATTGGGACGAGCCCGAAAAAGTGGCTAGATCTATTAAAATCATGAATATTAAACATGCTGTTTTAACTAGTGTTGATCGTGACGATTTAAAAGATATGGGAAGTATTATGTGGAGCGAAACTGTAAAAGCAGTAAGACGTATGAATCCTGAAACGACCATGGAAACTTTAATTCCAGATTTTCAGGGTATTGAAAAACACATAGATCGTATTTTAGATGTTTCACCAGAAGTTATTTCTCATAATATGGAAACGGTTCGCAGATTAACCAGAGAAGTACGTATTCAAGCTAAATATGATCGGAGCTTAGGAGTTCTTAAATATTTAAAGGATTCTGGTCAGCGCAGAACTAAAACTGGTATTATGCTGGGATTAGGCGAAAAACGTGAAGAAGTTATTGAAACTCTTCATGATTTAAAAGAAGCTAAAGTTGATGTCGTTACTATTGGACAATACCTACAACCTAGTAAAAAACATTTGCCTGTAAAACAATTTATCACACCTGATCAGTTTCAAGAATATAAAGAAATTGGGCTTGATCTTGGTTTTCGTCACGTTGAAAGTAGTGCATTAGTAAGATCTTCATATAAAGCTCAAAAACATATCAATTAATAATGATAAGAGTTGCCCTAAATGGATTTGGTCGTATTGGAAGGCGTGTCTTTAGACTTTTACATAAGCACCAACAAATTAAAGTTGTAGCTATAAATGATATTTCTGACTCACGTACTTTAAGTCATTTGTTAAAATATGATAGTATCCATGGTGTTTTTAGCTCATCTGTAACTTATGATGATAATAACATCATCGTTAATGACAAAAAAATAACTTTCACTAGCCATTCTCATCCAAACAGCATCAATTGGAGAAATGACAATATTGATTATGTTATTGAAGCCTCAGGGAAATTCAAATCACTTTCAGACCTCGAACATCATATTATAAATGGTGCAAAAAAAGTAATATTAGCAGTTCCTGCAGTTGATGATGATATACCTACAGTTGTTTTGGGAGTTAACGATAATATTTTATCAGATAGAGACATTATCGTTTCATGCGCTTCTTGTACTACAAACAATGCAGCTCCAATGATTGCTATTATAAATGAACTATCTAAAATAAAACAAGCATACATTACTACTGTACATTCCTACACTACAGATCAGAGTTTGCACGATCAACCTCATCGTGATTTAAGAAGAGCTAGAGCTGCAGGACAATCCATAGTACCAACAACAACTGGAGCAGCAAAAGCATTAACTAAGATATTCCCTGATTTATCAGATGTTATTGGTGGATGCGGAATTAGAGTACCTGTTGCTAACGGTTCGTTAACAGATATTACCCTTAATGTTACTGAAACTATAAGTGTTTCTGAAATTAATAATGCGTTTAAAGAAGCTTCACAAGGCAAGTTTAAAGGAATTTTGGAATATACTGAAGATCCTATTGTTTCTATTGATATTGTAGGAAATCCTCATTCATGTATTTTTGATGCTCAAATGTCTTCCGTTATTGGAAATATGGTTAAAATTATTGGATGGTATGACAATGAAACAGGATATTCAAGCAGAATTATTGATTTAATTCAAAAGTTATCATCAAAATAAATTCCTGCTCAACTACACAAATTTCATAAAAAAGTGCATTTTATCGAATAAATTGTTATATTTGTCGATAAAATGACTTAAAAATGTCCCGAATCAAATATTACATATTTGTTTTTTTGGTCCTTGTTTGCGCACTAACTTACCCTCAAAATAATATAGAGGATGATAAAGAATTGCAACAAAGTGAAATCGCATTTGGTATCCAAACAGCCGAATTGGAAACTGAACGTAACAACTATTATGATGCAATTAAAAAACTTGAGAGTATTCTTGAGTTAACTAAAAAAATTGAGGATAAAAAAAATGAAGGTGTCATCCTTTCCAAAATTGCTAACCTTCAATACATCGTCGAAGATTATGATGATGCCGAAATAAACATCATCAGAGCAATTGAAGTTCAAAATGGAATTGACGATTTTGTAAACCTCGCAGTCTCTCGTTACACGTTTGGTAAAATTGAGTTAGCACAAAATAAGTTTACTAATGCTTTAGATTACTTTAAGTCTTCAAAAACTATTTTTGAAGAGCAAGGTCTAAATGAATTAGTTGTACAAGCAACATTAAGTGAGGCTGAAGCAAATATCAAGCTTAATAGATACGATGAAGCCAATATACTATTGGACAAGGTCATTATTTTATCAAAAAAATATGAATTCGACGTGCTTCATAGTTCAGCACTAAATAAAAGTGGTTTCATAGCTTTAAATGAAAACAAGCTGGATAAGGCACTTTCGCAAACAGTTAAAGGTTTAGAAATTGCAGAAACTTTAAAAAATCTTGAACTCTTAAGGGAATCCAACGAAATTTTAAGCCAAGTTTATGAAGCATCAGGAAACTATAAATTAGCCACTAGTAGCTTAAATTCATATATTAAGCTGAATGATTCCATAATACAAATTCAAAAAGAAAATCTTTCGCCTGAAAAAAGGTCTCAATTTATCATTGCTGGTAAAGATGCAGATTTAGATAAATTAAAGGATGAAATAAAAGAAAAAAATGAAGCTAGTAGCTTGACAAGACTGATTACAATATTAAGTGTTGCACTTATTACCATCCTGTCATTGCTTACGCTATCACTCTATAAAAACAACAACATTAGGTTAAAAACCAATAATATGTTGTACAAAAAAAATGAGGAGTTACTCACCGAAAAGGAGCGTGCTGAAATTGCAGCTAAAACAAAATCTAACTTTCTTTCAACAGTAACACATGAGCTTAGAACACCTTTATATGCAGTAACAGGTTTAACAAATATGTTACTTGAAGAAAGCCCTAAGCCTGAACAAATTCAGCATTTAAAAAGTTTAAAATTCTCTGGCGACTATCTGCTCACTTTTATTAACGATATCCTTCAAATAAATAAGATTGAAGCCAATAAAGTAGAATTAGACCCAGAAATATTTAATCTTAAAACTAAAGTAGATAATGTAATTGCAGCGTTAAATAATTCAGCAGTAGATAATAATATCATGATGCATTTTGAGTATGATAAAAAACTACCTGAAATATTTGATGGCGACCAATTAAAAATTTCCCAAATACTTATAAACCTTATCGGAAACTCGATAAAGTTTACTAAAGATGGTGACATTTGGGTGCGAGTTACTCAACTTAAAAAGTCGAGAAAAATTCATACCATTAGATTAGAAGTTGAAGACAACGGAATTGGAATCACAAAAGAAAAACAAGACAATATGTTTGAAAGTTTTTCTCAAGGTTCTGTTCAAATCAACCGTAAATATGGTGGTACAGGACTTGGCCTTTCAATTGTAAAAGGCTTAGTCGATATTTTAAAAGGTAAAATTTATTTAAAAAGTGAATTAGGTAAAGGAACCTCATTTTTCATTGAACTCCCTCTAAAGGAATCTAAAGAAGTCGTTAAAGTTAAAAAACGCGACTACTCTAAAGATATTAGTAACCTAGATTTAAAAAACGTGAAAATTTTAGTAGTTGAAGACAACAAAATTAACCAAATGATCACTAAGAAAATCCTAAACAAAATGGATCTTAATTGTGATTTAGTTGACAATGGCGAAGACGCTGTTGATATGGTTAAAGAAACATCTTACGATGTAGTACTGATGGACATCCACATGCCTGGAATAAGTGGTCTTGAAGCCACAAAGCGCATAAGAAGTTTCGATAAAGAACTTACAATTTTTGCTCTTACAGCTGTAACGCTAGAAGACAAAATGCACGAGTTTGACGAAGCTGGTTTTACTGACATTATTTCAAAACCATTCAAGCAAGAAGACTTTGAGAAGAAAATGTATTTGGCATTGTCTAAAAATGAAGCCTCAGCTTCTGCTTAAAAGCTTTTAACAAACGATTCAATAATAGAATTGAACTTTGTGTTGCTTAATATTTTAGCCTCAATAGGCAGATAATAAAGCTTATCGCTTTCAATATTGTCTTTAAGCCTTACATAGTCTTTTTCGGTAGTTAATATGAGATCTTGTTCACGTAGCTCATTAATTTCAGACACTGTAAAGTTATGATGGTCTTTATAAGACTCATGCTTAAACTCCAACGCTTTTCCTTCTAAATACTTAACCAAGGGCTTTGGGTTTGCAATTCCAGTAACAAGCGTAATATGCTGCCCTTTTAAATCTTGTAAATCAATTGTTTTATCTTTTGATATAACTGAATCAGAGTATGAAATTGAACTAAAAAAGAGTTGCTGATCAGGTTCAACATTTAATTTACTTTCAATCCTATTTTTCGCTTCAGAACTTAAGCTTGTAGGACATTTAGTAACAATTATAATATCTGCTCGTTTAGCTCCAGATTTTGGTTCGCGTAAATTCCCAGTAGGCAAAAGCATATCATTTACATACAAACTATCATAACTAGTAAGCAAAATATTAAATCCAGCCTTTACTTTTCTATGCTGAAATGCATCGTCCAATAGTATAATTTCTGGCGAAAGTTTTAATTGTAGGAGTTGTTCAATAGCATTCTGTCTATCTTCTCCAACGCTAACAATCACATCAGGAAATTTATTGTAAAATTGAAAAGGTTCATCTCCAATAGTCTGTGCAGTTGATTTCTCATTAGCCAAAATAAATCCTTTGGTTTGTCTGCCATATCCTCTACTCAACGTGCCAACCTTATAATCGTTCTGCAACAATCTAATTAAGCACTCAATCATTGGCGTTTTTCCCGTGCCACCAACGTTAAGATTACCAACACAAATTACTGGCAAATCATAACTTTTAGATTTCAAGAAGTTATGGTCATAACCATAATTACGCAACCATGTTATTCCTTGGTAAATGGGAACTATTGGAATTAATATTTTTCTTAATAATTTCACTTCGACTAAAGTAATTATTTATAACCGAAAGTAAATATTTATCTTTGAACTTAAAGAAATATTTATGATTGTTCAAGACGTAATAAATCATTTAGAAGAATTATCTCCTTTGGCTTATGCTGAAGATTTTGACAATGTTGGTTTGCTGGTTGGTAATAAAAATGCTGAAGTTTCAGGAATTTTAGTAACACTAGATACCATTGAAGCTGTTGTTGATGAAGCCATTGAGAAACAATGTAACCTTATCGTTAGTTTTCATCCAATCATCTTCAAAGGCTTAAAGCAACTAACAGGCAAAAGCTATGTTGAGCGTGTTGTCATGAAAGCCATCAAAAATGACGTCTCCATTTTTGCAATCCACACTGCCTTAGATAATGCCATTAATGGTGTTAATGATATGATTTGTGAAAAACTTAGTTTAGTAAACAGAAAAATCCTAATACCTCAAAACGCTACAATAAAGAAACTCACCACTTATGTGCCAAAAAATGAGTTAGCTATTGTTCGTGATGCATTATTTCAAGCTGGTGCTGGAGCTATTGGTAATTACGACAATTGCAGCTTTAATGTTGATGGTACTGGGACTTTTAATGGTAATGAAAGTTCTAACCCAACAAAAGGACAAAAAGGAATAACTCAAGAAGAGGAAGAAGTGAAACTAACTGTCATTTTTGCCAAACATCTTCAAGGCAAAATCCTTCAAACACTTTTTAAAGCGCATTCTTATGAAGAGGTTGCTTATGAAATTGTAACCCTTGAAAACAAAAATCAAAATATTGGAATGGGGATGATTGGTGAACTGGAAAATGATATTAATGAAGTTGATTTTTTAAACCAATTGAAAACAAAAATGAATACTTCTGCAATTAGGCATTCTCAATTACTTAATAAGCCAATTAAAAAAGTAGCTGTTTTAGGAGGCTCAGGAAGTTTTGCTATTTTAGCTGCTAAAGCTGCCAAGGCAGACATTTTTATTACTGCAGATCTTAAATACCACGATTTTTTTCAAGCAGAAAACTTCATTTTATTGGCAGACATTGGTCACTATGAAAGCGAACAATTCACAAAATCACTTTTAGTAGCCTATCTTACAAAAAAAATTCCTAATTTTGCAATCATTTTATCAAACACAGATACCAATCCTGTAAAGTATTTATAAGCATGGCAAAAAAGAAAGAAGTAAGTGTAGAAGAGCGTTTAAGAGCTCTATATGATTTACAATTAATTGACTCAAGAGTTGACGAAATTAGAAATGTAAGAGGTGAACTTCCTTTAGAAGTACGTGATTTAGAAGATGAAGTTGAAGGTTTAAACACAAGACTTCAAAAACTTAACGAAAGTCTTGCTGACATTGACGAACAAATTAAATCAAAGAAAAACTTAATTGAGGAAGCTAAGGCATTAATCAAAAAGTATTCTGAGCAACAAAAAAACGTTCGCAATAATAGAGAATACAATTCTTTAACAAAAGAAACTGAATTTCAAGAATTAGAGATTCAATTAGCTGAAAAACACATCAAAGAGTTTAAAGTTCAAATAGAACAGAAAAACGAGGTTATTGATGAAACTAAAGGACGCTTGAAAGAACGTCAAGATCACTTAAAACATAAAAAAAGTGAATTAGACGCAATATTGGCTGAAACTGAAAAAGAAGAACAAGCATTACTAAAAAAATCAGACGATTACAAAAAAACTATCGAAGAGCGTTTGGTACTTGCTTATGACAGAATTAGAGAAAATGTAAAAAATGGATTAGCAGTTGTACCAATTGAAAGAGGTGCTTCTGGAGGATCGTTCTTTACAATTCCACCTCAAGTTCAAGCTGAAATCGCATCACGCAAAAAGATTATTACTGATGAGCATAGTGGTCGTATTTTAGTTGATGAAGAATTAGCAAACGAAGAAAAAGTGAAAATGGAAAAAATGTTTGCTAAACTATAATTAGCAATAAATTATACTGAAAAGCCTTTAACAGATTGTTAAAGGCTTTTTTTTATGTTATGATTTTAACTAATTTACGACATAACAAAAAATTACACTAACAATATGAAATCATTAATTTTTTCACTTTCTCTTGCATTGCTTTTTAGCTGCCAAAACAATGCGCAGCAAAAAACAGTGAAAAAATCTAATAAAAGTAATATCGAACAAGGGCTTATGACTGCAGATCCTGTTGAAGTGCCAATGCAAAACGGATTAGCCAGAGCTTATTTTGCAAGTGGTTGTTTTTGGTGTGTTGAAGCTGTTTATGAAAGTTTAAAAGGTGTTGATGAAGTCATCAATGGATACTCTGGAGGACATACATTAAACCCAACTTATCAATCTAGTAATACAGGAAGAACTGGTCATGCCGAAGCTGTTGAAGTTATATACAATCCTGAAGTTGTAAGTTTTTCCACATTGGTCGATGTATATTTTGGATCACAGAATCCTGTTCAAGAAAACGGTCAAGGTCCAGATATTGGTTCGCAATATCGCTCTATACTGTTTTACCAAAATGAAAAGCAAAAACAAATCGTAACAGAAAAAAAAGAAGCATTAGCTAAAAAACTAAACAAGCGTATTGCTGCCGAAATTATGCCTTTTCAAAAATTTTGGCGAGGAGAAGATTACCATCAAGATTACGAACGATTGAACCCAAACAATCCTTACATACAAAGTATTTCCATACCTAGATTAAATCGTTTTAAGCAGAAATTTTCGCATCTACTAAAAGGGAATCATTAAATTCCTGTGAAAACAGGAATCTGTTTCAACTGCTCTACTTAGTACAATAATGTAACTACTTTGCTATTTTAAATATTGACTTTGTCAGAAAAAACAGCTAACTTCATTTAACGTCGTGTATAAAACAACTTGTACTGAGCCTAGTCGAAGTATTAAATCGATTTCATACACACCTTAAGTTATAGAGCATTTAAAAAACATGAGAACATAATTTGGTTTTATTTTGTAACCCTTTGTCCATTTTCATCGTCCAAATAGTTAATTCAACAATTATCTAAAACGAAATAAAATGAAAGCAACTCCCTTTTTAAAATACTTATTAATAGCTCTTGTATTATTAGTTTCTCAATCTTGGTCAACAATCGCCGCACAGACATTTGAAGCTAAAATTGACAGTATATTGTCTTCAAAATATGAATCAATAGCTCCTGGAGCCGTTTTTATGATAGTAAAGGATACAAATGTAATCTACAAGAAAGCCTTTGGTCTAGCTAATCTTGAATTAAACACTCCAGTGAAATCTGAAAGTATTTTCGAAATAGGTTCTATGACAAAACAATTCACTGCTATCTCCATTTTAATGCTAATGGAAAAAGGAAAATTGAATTTAAATGACGAAATCACAAAATTCATCCCAGATTATCCTACGAAAGGAAAAACAATCACTATTCATCATTTATTGACTCACACTTCAGGAATAAAAAGTTACACTAGAATGAAAGCTCTAAATGATATTGCAACAAAGGATTTAACTCCGATTGAGCTTATCGATTTCTTTAAAAATGAGTCTATGGATTTTAATCCCGGAGAAAAGTTTAGATACAATAATTCAGGTTACATCATTTTAGGTCATATCATAGAATCAATATCTGGACAAAGCTATGCTAATTTTATTGAGGAGCATATATTTAAAAAATTGGGGATGACTTCGTCACTTTTTGCTAGCCATAGAAAGATTATAAAAAATCGAGCGTACGGATATCAAAAAAAGGAAGATTACATTAACGCGAGGCATATTAGTTTTACATTGCCCTATGCTGCGGGCTCTTTAATGTCTAACGTTGATGATATGCTTATATGGCAAACAGCACTGAATCAAGATAAATTAGTTAGCAAAAAAACCGTTGAAAAAGCATTTACTAATTATACATTAAACAATGGAGATTTTATAAACTATGGGTATGGTTGGCATATAAAAGAAATCAATGGAGTCACTAGTAGAGAACACGGTGGAAGTATATTTGGTTTAAATCGATGGCAGTATATATTCCTAGTGAAGATTTATATGTAATTGGTTTAAATAATTGTGATTGCAATTCACCTACAAAAATCACAAAAGAAATTGCTGAATTAGCTTTTAAAGAATTTACCGAATAGAATAGTAATAAATATTAAGCATTAAAAAATGCTCTACAACAACGTGTATAATCAATTGCTTTATTATCGCCTACTTGGAAATTCCTTCGGAATTTCCTCTGGTTCGTTTTTGTTTACTAACTTAGTACTAGCCAACTCAACAAGCCATACACGAACACGTTAAACGAACTTCTCAAATTTTCCTAGCCTTTAACTCAAAAATCAAAGGATACAATTTATCCTTTGTCAGAAAAACAATTAACTTTGTTTACTTGTACTTAACTTAGTCAAAAAATTTAGAACTCAATGATAAAATTTAGATTTATAACAGCAGTGATTCTTGCAACTATTCTTATCAGTTGCAATTCTGACAAATCGAAAAAAAACACTGAAATTGAGAATATAAATCATACCGAAATAAAAACAGATACGCTGACAAAACATTTAAAACCATTTAAAGCTGAATTACCAACCATTGGGCTTTTAATGTATAATGGTGTTTTACAAAGTGAAGTGATTGCAACATCAGATGTGTTTGCAAAACCAAGTGAAGACGGTAAACAGATTTTTAATGTAATCACAATAGCAGAAACTCAAAAACCAATTACAACAGAAGAAGGAATGCATTTTGTTCCTGACTATACATTTGATAATTGTCCTAAACTAACTGCTCTTTTTGTGCCAAGTGCTTATGATATGTACGCACAAGTTCACAACGAAAAAATCGTAAACTTTATAAAAGAAAAAAATAAAGAAACTGAGTATACTGTAAGCAATTGTGATGGAGCTCAATTAATCGGTAAATCTGGAATTGCTGATGGACATAAAATTGTTACCTGGATTGGAGGTGGCGAACAATTACAAAAAGACTATCCGAATTTAAAAGTACAAAACGATAGTTTAATAACTTTTGTTGAGGACGGAAAATTTAGTTCCTCAAATGGAAATTTAGCAAGTTATATTTCGGCTTTAAATGTATTAGAAAAAATGACGAGTGCTGAACACAGAAAATTTGTCGAAAGCTATTTATATCTCGACCGACTTCAAAATTGGAAAGAATAAAGTATAGTGGGCAAAACGTGTATAATTAATCACTTTTTGAATTTTTAAACTTTTGTTGCCTTTAACTCAAAAATCAAAGGATACAACTGATCCTTTGTAGTATACATTCCAGAATCAGTTTTAATCAAATCTGGTAATACATCATAAGGGCTTTCATTATACTCACTAAGATATTCTATATGCAAGCCTGCTTCAGTAAGCGCATTAACCACTTCACTTAATCCATGGTTCCAACCATATTCTTTGCTTATCATTTTTGAATCTTGATTGGCATAAGTGCCTTCATATTCTTCATAGATAACTTCATCTTGCATGTAGCCATATTTCATTTCCTGTTTGCCATTTACATAATCAAACATCCAAACAATTGGGTGAAATTCAACCATATAAAATATGCCTCCTTTTTTAAGTCGTTCAGCAATTATTTGTCCCCAAGGTTTTAAATCTGGCAACCAACCTATCACACCATAACTCGTAAATACAATGTCAAATGTTTCTTTTACAAACTTCGATGTATCAAGCACGTTACAACACACAAATTCAGCACCTAAGTTTAACTCTTTGTTTAATTGCTTTGCCAATTTAATCCCTTCATCACTTAAATCTACACCAACACATTTAGCTCCTAGCCTGCTCCAACTTAAAGTATCTTGTCCAAAATGACATTGCAAATGCAACAATGTTCTTCCTTTAACATCACTCAAAGCCTTAAGCTCATAAGGCATCAAGGAAGTTTGTCCATTTTTAAAAGCCTCTAAATCATACATAGCGCTTTCAGCATGAACTTTTACTTTCTGGTTCCAAGTATTTTTGTTGGTTTTAAAATAGTTTTTATGAGTTGCCATTTGTTGTAATTCGACTTCTAAAATAATATTTCTAAATTAATTGTGATGAGTTTCTTATTTTTGATGAAAATCCAACCTTATGAAAAAGTTATTTTTCCTTTCGTTTTTAATTATTATTGCTTCTTGTAAACAAGCTGAAGAAAAAAAAGAAGAACCTATAAAAGAGCTAACCATTGCTGAGAAAATAGCCAATGCTCATGGCTTTGAAAACTGGAAAAACGTAAAGACTTTTGGATTTACTTTTGGTGGCAGTATAGACGACCCAAATAGTGGTCGTGCTTGGGTTTGGAACCCTAAAACTAGTGACATTATACTGACACGAAATGGCGAAGTCACAGAATATAATAGAAACAGCATGGATTCTCTTGCCTTAAAAGCTGATAGAGGGTTTATAAATGACAAATTTTGGGCGCTAATTCCATTTCAATTAGTTTGGGATGAAGGCTTAACAATTTCTGAATCAGAAAAAGCTACATCACCAGTAAAACAAGAAGATTTAAATAAAATAGTTATTACTTACTCTAATGAAGGTGGTTACACTCCTGGTGATGCTTACGACATCTATTTTGATGACGACTATATTATTAGAGAATGGAGCTATAGAGGAGATAATGATCCGGAACCTTCACTATCAAATACTTTCGAAAATTATAGTGATTATCATACCATTAAAGTTGCTCAAGACCATAAAATAGGTGGAAGTGAAAGAAATCTTTTAATTAGAAATGTCGAGGTGGTTTTAGAAGAATAATTAACCCACTAGTCTAGCTAAAAATCTTACAAATTTTCCTATTTTTGGGTAAAACCAAAACATTTTACATTGTCCAATTACAAACTAGGTCCTGACTTTGCAAAACAGCAAGACCAAAATGATGTTTTAGCGTCTTACAGAAATCAATTTCATATTCCAAAAGATAAGGATGGAAACAATTGGTTATACTTTACAGGAAATTCCTTAGGATTACAACCAAAATCAACACAGCAGTACATTAATCAAGAACTTGAAGATTGGGCTAATTTGGGTGTTGAAGGTCACTTTGATGCAAAAAATCCTTGGATGCCTTACCATGAGTTTCTAACCGAATCCATGGCAAAAATTGTTGGCGCTAAACCCATTGAAGTGGTCATCATGAATACGCTTACCACAAACTTACATTTGCTAATGGTATCGTTTTACCAGCCAACAAAAACTAAGTACAAAATAGTCATTGAGAGCGATGCCTTCCCTTCTGATAGATATGCTGTACAAACGCAACTAGAGTTTCATGGTTTTGATGCAAACGAAGGACTGATTGAATGGAAACCAAGACATGGTGAAGAATTATTACGAATTGAAGACCTAGAAACCATTCTTGAAGAACAAGGTGACGACATAGCATTACTTTTAATTGGCGGAGTAAATTACTATACAGGACAATATTTAGATTTAAAACGTATTGCAGAACTTGGTCATTCCAAAGATTGTATGGTTGGCATCGATTTAGCACATGGAGCTGGAAACATTATACCTGAATTACACGATTCAGGAGTAGACTTTGCTGCTTGGTGCACCTATAAATATTTAAATTCTGGTCCTGGAAGTTTAGGTGGTTTATTTGTACACGAAAAACATGCTCATAATAAAGAATTAAAGCGCTTTGCAGGTTGGTGGAGTCATAACAAAACAACGCGATTTAATATGCGTCAACCACTAGATGTTATTCCAGGAGCTGAGGGTTGGCAGCTAAGCAATCCTCCTATCCTATCCATGGCTGCCATAAAAGCGTCGTTAGACCTATTTAATGAGGTTGGAATGAATGCTTTAAGAGCAAAATCTGAAAAGTTAACTGGCTATTTTGAATTTTTGATTAATGAAATTAATAATGATAAAATAAAAATCGTCACACCTTCAAATCCTGAGGAAAGAGGCTGTCAGTTATCAATACAAGTAAAAAATGCAGACAAAAGTTTACACCAAAAATTAACCGACGCTCATATTATTACTGATTGGCGAGAACCAGACGTTATAAGGTGTGCTCCAGTTCCATTGTATAATAGCTTTGAAGATGTATATAGAATGGTTGAAAAATTAAAAGATATTTTAAATGGGTAAAAAAGAAAACATACTCATTATTGGCGCAGGGCTTTGTGGAAGTCTATTAGCTTTACGTTTAGGGCAACGTGGCTATAACGTTACTGTATATGAAATGCGTCCAGATTTACGTAAGGTAGATATTTCAGCTGGACGATCAATAAACTTAGCCTTTTCGGATAGAGGAAATAAAGCCATGAAATTGGTTGGTATTGAAGACAAAGTAAAAGCACTTTGCATACCTATGAATGGTCGTATGCTTCATGATAAAGAGGGGAATATGGTTTTATCAAATTATAGCGGACGAGACCACGAATACATCAACTCCATTTCACGAGGAGGTTTAAACGCATTACTTCTTGATGAAGCCGAAAAACATGAAAACGTAACTATTCATTTTAATAAAAAATGTAAATCGGTTGACTTTGAAAAAACCACAGCACTTTTTAGAGACTACCATACAAAACATGAATTTATTGAAGATGCTGATGTAATCATTGCCACTGATGGAGCTGGTTCAGCAATGCGAAAAAGTTACTATTTAGGCAAAAAATTCTTATTTAGTTTTTCACAAGATTATCTAACTCATGGTTATAAGGAGTTAAGCATATTACCAACTAACGAAGGTGGTTATAAAACCTATAAAAATGCACTTCATATTTGGCCACGTGGTGATTTTATGCTCATAGCACTACCTAATTTAGATGGTAGTTTTACTGTGACTCTATTTTTACATCACAGTGAAGGTGAATACCATTTTGGTAATTTAACCACACCTAAAATGGTCACAGAATTTTTCCAAAAAGAATTTCCTGACGCTTTAGAGCTTATGCCGAATCTGGTTGATGATTTCTTTGAAAACCCAACTGCAGCTTTAGGAACCGTAAAATGTTCACCTTGGCATTTTAAAGGCAATACGCTTTTAATGGGAGATGCTGCACATGCTATCGTCCCTTTTTATGGTCAAGGGATGAACGCTTCTTTTGAAGATGTTGTAGAATTCGATAAAGTTCTAGACCAAAATCTAGAAAGTTGGGAAGCAATATTTACAAGCTATGAAAAATCACGTAAAAAGGATACTGATGCTATCGCAGATTTAGCAATTGACAATTTCCATGAAATGAAAGACCATGTCGTCAACCCTATATTTCAAGAGAAACGAAAGATAGAAATGGCTTTAGAGCAAGATTTCCCAAAGGAATATTCTTCTAAATATTCACTAGTAACCTTTAATGAAAATATTGGATATCGAGAAGCCATGCTAAGAGGACGCGCACAAGACAAAGCCATATTAAATATGCTGGCTGATGGAGATATCGACGTAAATGACGATTTAAAAAGTATATTAGACAAAGTAAAGCAACAAACCGAAGCCATTCTAGAAGATGATAGGATTGCTGGATTGAAATAAACTGTCATTACGAGGAGCAAAGTGACGTGGTAATCTTTCAAATTAAAGTTCAAACAATAAGATTGCCACAGCAAATTAAAATTTGCTTCGCAATGACAACAAAAAATGTGATTTATGGGTAACAATAAAAATGAGATTCCTGCTTCCGCAGGAAATAGTGTAACACCAAGAGGCGCTTATCCTCATAATAGAAGAGCTGGAGATTTTATATTCATTTCTGGAACAAGTTCTCGTCGTGCAGATAACACTATTGCAGGAGTCGATATCATTGATGAAATGGGAACCAAGCGCTTAAATATTGAAGTACAAACACGTGAAGTACTGCAAAACATTGAAAAAAACTTAAAAAGCGCAGGTGCATCCATGAGTGATGTGGTAGATGTCACGTCTTTTTTGGTTAATATGAATGATTTTGCTGGTTACAATAAAGCTTATGCAGAGTTTTTTAATGCAGAAACAGGACCAGCACGAACCACTGTGGCAGTACACCAATTACCTCATCCAGATTTAGTTGTGGAGATAAAAGTAATGGCATACAAACCATTATAATGTCATTATAACAGTCATGCTGAGCTTGTCGAAGCATCTCACATTAAAATGTTTTAAAAATAAACACTTATTTTTAGCGTAACCAACCTCAAACCAACCTTTGCTTAATCACTTTTTAATTTAAAAATGTGATTAAATTTTTCCGTAACATTCGAAAGCAACTTCTTGGAGAAGGGAATACTTCCAAATACTTTAAATATGCCATTGGTGAAATACTGCTTGTGGTAATTGGTATATTAATCGCACTTCAAATCAATACATGGAATGAACAACGCAATGCTAAGATCTACGAAAAAAAAATGCTAATAGAAATTGTGGACGATTTAAAATTGGATAGTACTATGATTCAAGCTCAAAGACGTCGTATAAAAAATTTTAAAAATGGAATAGATAGTATACTTGCGCTGGACAAAGACTATTCAAAATTAGATTTATCACAAATTAGTCTTTTTGGAGGTGTATATTTTATATCAAACATTAAAGCCATTGAAACTGTAAAATCGGGTGAAATACAGATCCCTTTTGATGACAACTTAAGAAAAAGCATTAGCGAACACTATCATCGCTCAAAGTTTCATATGGATTTAATGAATATCGAGGATAAATCTTTTTTTCAAAATAGATCAATACCTATACAAGAAAAGTATATTGAGTTGATTCAAGACACCACCAAGTCTAATTTTGATTATGACGCCAAATTGATAAACCCAGAACAATTAAACAACTCCATAGAATTCAATAATTTTATATTATTTAGAAAATCAAGAGTAGATCGTTGGGAATGGGCATACAATAGTGTATTTGATTCAACCATAAGATGTATAGAGGCTATACAATCTTATCTAGAACAAACTAAAGCGCATTGACATGATTAAGTTCTTTAGAAAAATACGCTATAACCTTATGAGTGAAAACAAAACCGGAAAATACTTTAAATATGCCATTGGTGAAATACTACTTGTGGTTATTGGTATTCTTATAGCGCTACAGATTAACACATGGAACACTAAAAGATTAGATAGTTTTAAAGAAAAGGCAATTCTTAAAGAATTACATAAGGAGTTTTTAGGTAATAAAATTCAGTTTGATAGCGCTAAGGTGATTCATCATAGGTCTATGAAGTCACTTAATGCCATTATTGATGCTATGCCTCTAACCAAAGAAAATGTATTTACATTAAAAGATGCTTTCGATCATGCTTTAAGTACGTTTACCTTCAATCCTTCCAGTGGTGTTGTAAACTCATTAATTGCTTCTGGGAATTATGAACTTATTAAAAATGATACCTTAAGAAATTATTTAGTGACTTGGAATGACGTTTATCAAGACTTTTTAGAGGAAGAGCTTAACCACCAAAAATACAGGTATGAAGTTGTGGATCCGATTTCTGCAGAGAACACAGATGTTATTATGCTTAGAAAAGGTGATCAAAAAGCCATAGATTATACTATGAATTATATAGTATCTCGTCAATTTAGAAGTCAGCTAGAAGTTATTAGAGGGAGACTTCAAAATATTATAACTGACTTGGAACAAAAGGTTGTAGAAAATCATATAAACGAAATTATTAGACTTACCCAAACCAATGATTAAATTCTTCCGTCATATACGTCAATCATTAATAAATGAAAACAAAATGGGAAAATATTTTAAATACGCTATTGGTGAGATTCTATTAGTAGTAATTGGTATATTAATCGCACTTCAAATAAATAACTGGAATCAACAAAGGTTAAATGCTAAAAAAGAGCGAATCATGCTTTCAGAAATTAAGGAAAATCTTAATGAAGATCTTCAAAGCGTAGATAATATACTTGAATTCAATGTACTTAAAAAAAAGGTTATTGATTCGGCGTATATATATTTACATATGATGAATGAAAATCCGCAACTAGGAAGAGAATTTTCTCAACTTATGCCAACCATTACTAATTATCAATTTTTTGAACCAACCATGGTTGCTTTCAATAATTTAACTTCAACAGGGAAAATTGACATTTTTCAATCTGACGAACTTCGTAAAAAAATTTCAGCCTATTATTCAAGGAATGATTTAGATGTTGTTCAGGAGCAACTTAAGGAAACAACTCAAGATTATTTAAAAAATCTCGCTCCAAAAATGATTAATAAGGAAATGATGTTTAAAATTACCCAACGAGAATTTGATATTATAAATGTAAAGGGAATTAAGGTTCATAAAGACCCTCAAGTATTGTCAGGTTTATTTGTTATGTGGAACAAAACCTTAGAGCATAATCATTTATTGCTTGAGCTTGAAAAAGTAATAAAGTCACTAGTACACGAAATCGATCAATACTTAATCAAATGACCATCAAAATTATATTAACTATTGAAATAAGTCCAACAACTAGAGTCTGTATATGATTAAATTCTTTAGAAAAATACGCTATAACCTTATGAGTGAAAACAAAACTGGCAAATATTTTAAATATGCTATTGGTGAGATTGTACTTGTTGTAATTGGAATATTGATTGCGTTGCAAATCAATACTTGGAATACCAACAAAAATAATAGTATTAAAGAACAACTGTATTTAAAAAGTTTTCATGAAGATATTCAAGTAAATCTCAATCAACTTGATCGTGTAATCAGAAAATCCAGTAAAACAATTAGTGCGGCCGATTCCATTTTACGTTTTAAAGAAAATGAACTATCCATTAAAGGCCTTGAATTAATAGAAGGTCTTATTATGGGAACAGCCAATTATACAATATTTTTAAGCCAAGAAGGAACAATAAATGATATTTTTGGGTCTGGCGATTTAGCTTTAATAACCAATGATAGCATTAGAAGGTCAATGGTTAATTGGTCTGCAGAGCTTAAATATTTAAAAGAATATGAAACACTTGGAAAAAACAACCAATTAGAATACATTGATTTTCTTTCAAAAAACACTAAGCTTTATAAACTTTCCCTTCAAAAAAAATTCGCTGATGAAAAGACCATAACTAAATTATTGAACGATGATTCATTTTTAAATTTAGTTAGTGGACAAAAACGCATGGCAAGAGTTCTTAATGGACTTTATTTAGCCCAAAAAGAAAAGATAACTAACTTGGCTACACTTGTTAACCAAGAAACTAATTAAGTAATGATTAAATTCTTTAGAAAAATACGCTATAACCTCATGAGTGAAAACAAAACCTCTAAATACTTTAAATATGCTATTGGTGAAATATTACTTGTAATGATTGGTATTCTACTAGCCTTACAAGTAAATAATTGGAATGAAAAAAGACTCCAAAACAACCTTGAAATTTCATATTTAAAATCTTTAATGGAAGAATTTCAAGGCAATTTAAAAGAAGTGGAACGAGTAAAAACTCTAAACGCAAAAAATATGGAAAGCGCAGTCGAACTTTCTAATCATATTGGTCCTGACACTCCTACGCTAAACGAAATAGAGTTCTCAAAATTGGTAGCAAAAACTATGTTTAATGAAATACAATATCGTCCTGGAACAGGAATACTAAATGAGGTAATTAGTTCAGGGAAATTAAGTATTATTAGCAATAAAGAATTAAAAAAAGCTTTAGCCTCATTAGATGGTTTAATGTTAAAAATACGCTTCCAAGAAAATGAAGAACATGGACAAGTAAGAAGTGATTTAATAACCTTACTTGTAAGCGATAACATTGATTTCAGAAAAATGATTTTTGAAGCTTCTGGAGAAATTTATAAGGTGAAAAACAGTAAATTTTTAGACAGTAATCTCCATTTGCTGCAATCTAAACAGTTTAACAATTTTATATCAGAGTTTATTTATACTGCAGGATTTTTGCAAGACAATTATTATACAAAATTGGAAGAACAAATTGAAAATATCATTAACATAATTGACTCACAATTAAACTAACCAATGCTTAAATTCTTCCGTCATATACGTTATCGTAACAAAGTTTTGCATTTGCAAAATCAAATGTCTGGTAGACATTTGGTGAAGATAGCCGCTTGCGGAAAAAATAGAATCTAAATATATGATTAAGTTTTTTAGACAAATTAGACATCAACTCATGAATGAAAACAAAACAGGCAAATATTTTAAATACGCCATTGGTGAAATACTACTTGTTGTTATTGGTATTCTTATAGCTCTAAGCATTAACAATTGGAATCAAAATAGATTAAATGACCAAGAAGAACTATCAATATTAATATCGCTAAAAACAGGATTAAAAAAAGACCAATCAGATATTCTTTATAATAAGAAAAATTTAACCGAAAGCATTAATGCAGCTAACAATGTAATTGTAGCTTTAGAAAATGACCTTCCATATAATGACTCAATTCCTTATTATCTTGGAAAAATGATGTTCCCAATGAAGTTCTTACATTCTACAAGTGCCTTTGAAACTTTAAAATCTAAAGGTATTAGTCTAATTAGTAACGAAGATTTAAGGGATGAAATTATTCATGTGTTCGATTCGCGATATACATTCTTTCTAGGAGAAGAAATCAGACATTTAGAAGAATTACATCGAGGACTAGAGGAGGTTTTTCCAACTCGGTTTGAAGAATCCTATTTATTTGATTTAAAAGCCGACAATCTTGGACCCAAAATGATTCCGTTAAACTATGAGTCACTAAAAACAGACCAAGAATTTCTGTATTTTATAAAATCTTTTAAAAACAGAACCATTATTATTACAGATTTTCATTATAGTTTAATGAATGATATTGTTGCAAATCTTATTAACTCAATTGATGAAGAAATTAATTACTTAAACAAATAATACAACCAATAAAATAAATTACTAAACCAACATCTCTTATGAAAAAACTTTTAAAACTAATCGGTTTACTAATCATCATCGTTATAGCAGTACTTATCTTTAACACGTTAAGGCTAAGTTCAAAACAAGTCGCTGCAAACACGCTTGAAAGTATCGAACTACCAAACGATGTATATCAAAACCTATCTAAAGCCATTCAATATCCAACCATTTCGTTTAGTGAAGACGCCATTCCAGATTCTACAGCCTTTTTTGGCTTCCATAGGTTTTTGGAAGAAACATTCCCTTTAGTTCACCAAAACTTATCGCTTGAAAAAATAAGCGATTACAGTTTACTTTATAAATGGGAAGGTTCAGATTCGTCTAAAAAGCCAATTATCTTAATGTCACATCAAGATGTCGTCCCAGTGGATGAACCAACATTAGGCGATTGGGAAGCTGGACCATTTTCTGGTAAAATAACAGACACACATATTATTGGTCGTGGTACTATGGACGACAAAGGCACTTTAGTTGGCCTTATGGAAGCAGTTGAAAAACTGTTGGAAGAATCCTTTGTTCCATCACAAACTATATATCTAGCTTTTGGTCACGATGAAGAAGTTGGTGGTGCTAAAGGTGCAGCAGCTATTGCAGAACATTTAAAAGCAAAAGGTGTTAGTGCAGCGATGACCTTGGACGAAGGTGGTTTTATTGCTGAAGATTTAGTTCCAGGAGTTGAAGCTCCTGTTGCTATGGTTAATCTTGCCGAAAAAGGCTTTGCATCGTTTAGACTTATTGTTGAAACTACTGGAGGACATAGTTCGCAACCACCACGAGAAAACACCATTGGCATGCTGGCTCAAGCTATTGTTGACCTTGAAAACAACCAACGACCATACAAATTGGTTAAACCTGTAGATTACCAATTGGAATATATGGGAGCAGAACTTCCGTTTTTTCAAAAAATGGCTTTTGCCAACCCTTGGCTGTTTAAAAAACCAATACTTGAAGCACTAAATGCACATACAACTACAGCACCAACCATTATTGATGGAGGAGTAAAAAACAATGTGATTCCAACTGTAGCAGAAGCCACGATTAATTTCAGGATTCTTCCTGGTGAAACTATTGAATCCACACAACAACACATTGAAACCACTATATCAGATAAAATAAAAGTAGAACCTGTTGGGTTTTTAACCAATCCTTCACCAGTTTCTAGTATAGATTCTGATGCTTTTAAAACCTTAGAACAAACCATTCGTGATATGTTTCCAAAAAGCATTGTGGTTCCTGGTTTAGTTGGTGGTGGCACAGATGCACGTTATTTTTATGATATTTCAGAAGATGTGTTTCGTTTTTACCCAATTCGCATTGGTCCAGATAGTATGACGCGTTTTCATGGTATTGACGAAAAAATAAGCAAAGACAATTACAAAGAGATTATTGAATTTAGCTACCATTTAATTAAACGATTTAATGAGTAATGATTAAACTCTTTCGTCATATTCGTAGATCATTAATTCAACAGAACAAAATGGGAAAATACTTTAAATATGCTATTGGTGAAATTTTTCTAGTCGTCATTGGAATTTTAATTGCACTTTCAATAAATAATTGGAATGAAGCCCAAAAAGAAGAAGCTCTTGAGTTAGATTATCTAACCGGAATAAAAACTGATTTAGAAAGCAACATAAATACTGCTGAATATCGTATAAGTCGTATACTCCATAAAATTTCGGCTTTACATAAAATTGATTCAACATTTATAACTAATAGAGGCATTGAAACTCACGATATCTCATTAGATAGCGTAAAAATTGGCTATCTATTTAATAGAGGACCTAGTTTCAGATTAATATCAGGCACTTATAAAGCTTTAACATCAAACGCTTCTGCCGGTTTGATAAAAAACACACAACTTTTTCAATCCATACAAGAATTATATGAAGTATCACAACTTGCAACAAACAGCGTATATAGCGACTTAAAACGACGAGAGGAATATGTTGGTTGGAAATATGCAAAGGAGCTAAAAAACTCAGATCTTCAAACTTTTTTTATGGATAATCCAAACAAAAAAGAAGTACTAGCCGATTTTGATTATTATTATCGACAACAGGTACTAATGTGTCGTCAATTTATGAATAAACACGAATTAATGTTGCAAATTATTGACGATATTAATACTGAATTGGAGCAACGCTAATGATTAAATTCTTTCGTCATATCAGAAAATCACTTCTTATGGAAAACAAAACATCCAAATACTTTAAATACGCCATTGGCGAAATTGTACTTGTTGTTATTGGAATTTTAATCGCTCTTCAAATTAATAACTGGAATGAGCAACGTAAAGAAAACAAACTAGAACAAGATTATTATTGTAAACTTCTTGAAGATGTTCAACAAGATTTAATACAAGTAAACAACCAAATTGCCAATACTGTTAATAGAATAGACGCTTGCAACAATGTTCTTCAAATGTTACAGTCACCAAATCCAAAACTAGATATATTGATGCAAGAAACTCTTAATGCATTGTCATTAATAACTTATACAATTAGGCCAAATAATGCTGCTTTTGAAGATCTTAAATCTAGTGGTAATTTAAATGTTCTAAAAGACAATAACATAAAAACTAGTGTGATAGATTATTATTCAATGTTAGAAGGTATGATTGACGTCATGAATATTAATGCTGATGGCGCAGTAGACGTGTTTTTTAATAAAGTAAGTTACACGCAAATAGGTTGGCAGCATATAAGCTTTGTAAAAGAGGGAATTGATACAACTAAAGTAGATTTTGGCAAACTAAATCCATCTAAAGAAATAAATGATGATTTGATTAAACAATTAACCAGTGACGCTGTTTTTTTTGTTGGTGCTAACGCTCGTGTAAAAGATTTGTATGAAACTGTGCTTCCAGATATTAAAAAAATGATTGCTCAACTTGAAGCAAAATGCATAAAAACCAATGATTAAATTCTTCCGTCATATACGTAAAAAACTAATCTCAGAAAATAACATGGGAAAATACTTTAAATATGCTATTGGTGAAATACTGCTTGTTGTTATTGGAATCTTGATTGCATTGCAAATCAACAATTGGAACGAAGAACGCAAAGAAAAACATAAAGCTAAAAGTTACTTAATTAATATTAAAGAAGATTTGGCCTTAGATACTATACAATTAAGTCGAGCTATTGTTCATATAGAAGCTTCTATGGTAAATACAACCAAGTTATTGAGTTTACGAAGTTTTGAAAACTATGAGATCGACTCACTTGATAAATTAATTCCAAGAAACTTTTACCAATACTCTATTAACTCTCAAACATTTGACAAGCTTATTAATTCTGGTGTAACTGAATTGTCAAATTATAATGATGTATTTGAATTAATTAATGTTTACTATACTCAGCAAAAGAATCTTTTTCAGGCTGTTAGGGATTGGGATGTAGAAGAAACCAATGAAGATAATGATCTCATATTTGGCTCTTCTTCCTATGAAATATCATACAATAATAATAATCCTGATCAATCCTTTTTCGTCCAAACGCCACAAGAAAGCCATGAAGCTTTGACCAACATTTTACTTTCTGTAAAAACTAGAAATAGAATTAGAAGTGCGTTGTTCAGAAAAAAACGTCTTGCATCGACATTTAGTGAAACAATTGCTGAGTCAAAAAAAATTATCACAACAATAAATAAGAATTTGATTGATTAAATTCTTCCGCCATATTCGTCGCTCACTCATAAACCAAAATAAAATGGGAAAATACTTTAAATATGCCATTGGAGAAATACTGCTTGTAGTAATTGGTATTTTAATTGCTTTAAGTATCAATAATTGGAATGAAGGTAGAAAGGCACAAATACAAGAACGGCAGTTACTAGATAATTTACGAATTGAATTTGAGGATAATCTTAGAGATTTAGATTCTATTGCTTTACAAGTTGATAATGTAATTGTTTCACTAGAAAATGTGTTTGAGTTATTTGGTCATTCCTCCAAAGTAGAATCAGTAGATTCTTTAGATAAAATGTTGTCAAGAGCACTAAGCTCACCTAATTGGAGGCCAAGCGAATATCTACTTAATAATTTGGCTAGCACAGGAAGTATAGCAAACTTAAAAAACGAACGATTAAAGCTAATGCTTTACAGGTGGTCAAGGTTCCAGAATCAAATGTTAGAGGTCGATGTTAGAACAGAGAAAACGGGCGAAGAAATAATTACTTTTTTAAAAAAACATGGATCCTTAAGAAATGCCGATGCGACTAGTAATCGGTTTGATTATAGAAAATCTACACTTGGTGTAAGTAATTTAAATCTATTATCAGACCCTCAGTTTGAAAATCATATTGATGATAAACTCTATATGTATCAGAGAACAAAAAACACACTAAATCAGGCAAAAAAATTACTGATAAAGATGATTGATGAAACAAAAGTACAATGATCAAATTCTTTACTGTAAGATTTTAATCCTTTGATTTAATAATTAATACGCCATTAGCGCCTTCAGAACCATAAATCGCGGCAGAAGCATCCTTTAAAACTGTAATCGATTTGACTTGGGTAACGTCTATAAAATCAATATCTTCTATAATATTACCATCAAAAACATAAAGGGGTTCGCCTAAAGAATTAAATGATTTGGCGCCTCTAATTCTAATTTGATTATTTCCCGTAACCACCACTCCAGATACGCGTCCTCTTATATAATCGTAAATATTGACAAAAGAACTCGAATTTTTATCCTCATCAAAATCGAGTTCAGAAACTCCATAGGTGAGTTGATTATCTTTGACTTCGCCATAACCCAAATCTCTTTTAAGAGAGTTATCAGCACGAGTTTTAGGGTCTAAATACCGAAATGTAATAGAAGGTTCTCCATTATAAGAAGCAGTCAATACACCATATTTCTCTGTATAAACACTAATAGTTGAAACTGCATTAGGAACATCAACTTTAAAAAGACCAATACGATTTAAATCAACTTCTGTTTTAATGGTATCTAAGAATACAACCGCTTGATTCATTGGGTTATTATTGTGATCTAATACACGACCTATGAATGTGTTTTGACCAAACACCCAAGAATGTGCGAGGCAAAATATGGCAAAATAAATTATCCTTCTCATTTTTTTTAAGTACAACTAAAGATAAAAAATATTATCACCTTTTTTATTTAATTATTGTTAAATTGTCATTACATACTTGATTTGATGGTTGTACAGTGATATTGTTTGCAGTGATTATTAAATTGATAACTAAGAATCACTTCCTAGAACATTTTAAAAGATGAATACTTTAAATACTCAAGTAATGAAGGATAAACTTTATATTTATAATGAAATTAATCTAACATTCAAATGATTAAATTCTTTAGAAAAATTAGATATAACCTTATGAGTGAAAACAAAATGGGCAAATACTTTAAATATGCTATTGGCGAAATTGTACTTGTTGTTATTGGTATTCTAATTGCCTTAAGTATCAACACTTGGAACGAGAATATTAAGAATGAAGAAGAGGCTAGTTTTCAATTGTCAAAATTGAGAGATAATTTAATTTCAGATAAAGCACAGCTGAATGATGCTATATCAGATGTTACAAACTATAGCAATGACCTGATTTTTTGTGTTAATGTACTTTTAAATGAAATAGATGACTCAAAAAATGAGTTTTTTCAAAAGCTACAGCATATCTCTTCGCTTATGAATTTTAGTCCAACAAGAGGAACTTTTGATGGCCTCATTTCATCTGGAAATATTGAACTAATAAGTAATCAAAATTTGTTGGAAGATTTATTTTCATATTACAATGCGAACGTATATAGTGCTTGGGATAGTGCTTTAAAAGATTATAGTCGAAATGTTATAATGCCATATATGCTAGGCTTTGATCATGTTCCTAACAATACTGAGGAAGATAATGGAACAGATTTTACACAATTTGATATTTCAAAATTTCACGTCCCTCGTAAATCTTTAAACGATTATAGAAATGATTTATTTGTACTTAATGGAATGCGTAAAAAAATTCAACTGTTCGAAGGTCAAACAAAATCATATAAAGAGCTACTAGAAGTTATTGACACGCTAATTACTAGTATTGATAATGAATTAAAATAATTAATGATTAAATTCTTCAGACATATTCGTCAATCTTTAATAAATGAAAACAAAATGGGCAAATACTTTAAATATGCTATTGGTGAAATACTACTTGTAGTTATTGGGATATTAATTGCCTTGAGTATAAATAATTGGAATGAAAAAAATAAAGCCAAAGAAAAGGAAGCCCATGCGTTAAATGAGATTATTTCGGATTTAGATAACAATATTGAAAAATTTACAACTATTAAGACTCGTGAATTCAATAGTTTAAATTCTTCCAAAAATTCGCTAAATGTTATCATTGATGTTCTCGAAAATAATAAACAATATCACGACTCCTTAGATATTCATTTTACAGCAATTCTTGGATATCCTGATCCTGACATAAAAACTAGTGGTTACGAGTCCTTAACATCTGTTGGTATGGATCTTATTTCTGATAACAAATTACGTTCAGAAATTGGACGATATTACACTTCTGAAATTCCAGATTTAATACGCGCTTATACTGAACTTCGGGATGACTTTTACCATTATATGCTTGACTATTCGCGCTTTTTATTTATTTCATCTATTGATGATAATTACGAACGAAAGATGATTCCAACTGACTTTGAGAAGTTAAAAAATAACAATGGATTTATTGAATCCATCAAAATGTATTTAGGTGTATATGATGGTTTTGACAAAATGGTTATCGAAACTATAAATAGCTCTGAAACTTTAAAACAAAATATTGAGTTAACTTTAGAAAAAAATTAAGGTGAACATCCAAAACTATATAAACGGTAACTTCCATAATCCAATACAAGATAATTGGCTAGATAACTACAACCCTTCAAATGGAGACGTGTACAGCCAAATACCTAACTCATCATCAGAAGATGTAGAAAACGCTTATATCGCTGCGAAATCAGCATTTCCATCGTGGTCGCAGACCACTTTGGAAGAACGCAGTAGAATCATGCTAAAAATTTCAGAAGGTATCGAAGCCAATCTTGATAAACTAGCAGAAGCCGAGAGCAAAGACAATGGTAAACCCATTTGGTTGGCTAAAGCGGTTGATATACCAAGAGCATCTAGTAATTTTCGATTTTTTGCAAATGCCATTACTCAATTTGCTAGCGAAAGCCATGAAAGTATTGGTCAACAAGCTATAAATTATACGTTAAGACAACCCATTGGAGTTGTTGGTTGTATTTCACCTTGGAACCTTCCACTCTATTTATTCACTTGGAAAATCGCTCCAGCCATTGCTGCTGGAAATTGTGTGGTTGCCAAACCGAGTGAAGTCACACCAATGACTGCTTATTTATTAGGTAAAATACTAAAGGAGGCTGGCCTCCCAAAAGGTGTTTTGAATATCGTTCACGGATTAGGTGCATCAACAGGACAAGCCATAGTGGAGCATCCAGACATTAAAGCTATTTCGTTTACTGGTGGCACTGCAACAGGAGCACATATTGCCAGAACTGCAGCACCAATGTTTAAAAAATTATCCTTGGAATTGGGAGGAAAAAATCCAAATATCATTTTTGCTGATTGCGATTATGATGATATGCTGAAAACGACAGTTCGTTCATCCTTTGCCAATCAAGGACAAATCTGCTTATGTGGAAGTCGCATTTTTGTGGAAGATTCCATTTATGAACAGTTCAAAAAAGACTTTGTTGAGCGTGTTAAAAATATGAAAGTTGGGCATCCATCAGATGAAAAAACAAAAGTAGGCGCTTTGGTTTCAAAAACTCATTTAGAAAAAGTATTGAGTTATGTGGATATTGCCAAAGACGAAGGTGGAGCAGTTTTATGTGGTGGAAACAAAGTAACCATTGAAGGTTATGAAAATGGCTACTATATGCAACCAACAGTTATTGAAGTTAAAACTGATGAATGTCGTGTTAATCAAGAAGAAATTTTTGGTCCTGTAGTAACCATAATGCCATTTAGTTCAGAAGACGAGGTGTTACAAATGGCGAACAAAGTTAAATATGGTTTATCAGCCACTTTATGGACCAACGATTTAAAACGCACGATGCGCATGAGTAACCAATTAGAAGTTGGAATTGTTTGGGTAAATACGTGGCTAATGCGTGATTTACGTACACCTTTTGGTGGTGTAAAAGATTCTGGTGTTGGTCGTGAAGGTGGTTTTGAAGCATTACGCTTTTTTACAGAGGCTAAGAATGTTTGTATAAAGTATTAACAAATTCCTGCGAAGGCAGGAATCTCATGAATAAAAACGAATTATTAATCATATGTCATGCTGAGCTTGCCGAAGCATCTCATTAAAAAGATTCCCCTTTCGTGGGAAATGAATATGAATCTAAACTTAAACAACAAATACGCATTAGTCTGCGGAAGCACAGCAGGAATTGGTAAAGCAACTGCTATGTCTTTGGCTGCAGAAGGTGTACAAGTCACTCTTATTGCAAGAAATGAAGAAAAACTAAAAGCTGTTTTAACAGAATTACCTCAACAACGTCAACATGATTATATAGTGGCAGACTTTTCTAACCCAGATAAATTAAAACAAAAAGTGTCAGACTATATTTCAAAACATCATGGTTTTCATATTCTCGTCAATAATACTGGAGGGCCAAAAGGAGGCCCTGTGTTTTCAGCAGATGTTGAAGAATTTGAAAGTGCCTTTACACAACATTTAAAGTGTAACCATGTATTAGCGCAAGCTGTAGTTCCTTTCATGAAAAGTGAAGATTTTGGTAGAATCATTAATGTAATATCCACATCTGTAAAGCAACCCTTAGATGGTCTTGGTGTGAGTAACACCATACGTGGTGCTGTGGCAAATTGGAGTAAAACCTTGGCAAATGAGTTGGGTCAATTTGGAGTAACAGTAAACAATGTGTTACCTGGAGCCACTGGAACAGAACGATTAACAGAAATTATTAAAAATAAATCAGCTAAAACAGGAAAATCAGAAGACGAAGCAGCCAATGCTATGAAAAATGCAGTGCCTGCAAAACGTTTTGCCAAACCTGAAGAATTAGCTGCTGCTATTACTTTTCTGGCAAGTGAATGCGCGAGTTATATTAATGGAATAAATCTTCCAGTTGATGGTGGACGAACAAAATCTTTGTAACTTTATATCATTCTTTTTAAAAACCATAAATCATGAGTAAATTATTTCCTCCAATAAATTTTAAAGCATGGATTGAAGAAAACAGACATCTTCTTAAACCACCAGTTGGCAATAAGGTCGTATGGAAAAATGGAGATTTTATAGTTATGGTAGTAGGTGGTCCAAATAGCAGAAAAGATTATCACTATAATGAAACACCAGAGTTTTTCTATCAAGTTGAAGGTGATATCGTTTTAAAAGTGATCGATAAAGGCACTCCTAAAGATATTCACATTAAAGAAGGTGAAATATTCTTACTACCTCCAAAAGTGCCACATTCACCTCAACGTGGTGCAAATACTGTAGGTTTAGTAATTGAATATCCAAGAGAAAAAGGTTTACAAGATGCCTTACTTTGGTTCTGTGAAAATTGCACGACTAAATTATATGAAGAGGATTTCACGCTAGATAACATTGAAACAGACATGCCTGGAATTTTTGATAAATACTATGGAGATAAAGACAAGCGTACATGTCCTAATTGTGGTGAAGTCATGCAACCACCAAAAAAAGTTCAGCTAGAAGACTAAGTTATTTTTTCGTCATTACGAGGAAGTATGACGAAGTAATCTCACAATAAAAAGATTGCCACGCCAAATGGCTCGCAATGACAATTATGGAAAAACGAAAACTAAGAATTAACGGTCATTCTCACCTTCTTCCCTATCCTGAGGAGATTCCACAGTTTATGAAAGACAAAGGTATTTTTTGGGTAGATAAAGACCGAAAATATATGCTTCAGAAGGATTGGAATCGTCCAATAACAGATTCTAGTTTTTTCTTAAATGAAAAGTTAGCATGGATGGAACGTTTTAATATAGACCATGCTGTTGTGTTGAATCTTTCTCAATTGTATGGAAATGGTTTACGTGTTGAGGAAATGAAACAAGCGCTTCGCTTTCAAAATGATTTTAATGCTAGGATACAACGTGAAAACCCAAGTAAGTTTACCTGTGGTTTTGTGGTGCATCCAGGTTTTGTAAAAGGTGCCTGTTGGGAAATTGAACGTTGTGTTGAAGAATTGGGTATGCAATTATTATGTTTACCAACACATTATATGGATACTATTGGAACGTGGCGTTGCATTTTTGATGAAGAAAATGAGCCTATTTTTGAGCTTGCTAATAAATATAACCTAGCTGTTGAAATCCATCCTTATGATGGCGAAAAATTCATTAAACTAGAAAATACCTCATGGCGTTTTCACTTAATTTGGATGCTCGCTCAATGTGCTGATGCGTATCACTTTTTAACCTTAAATGGGTATCAAGACAAATATCCTAACATGCGTACTTGCTTTGCACATGGAGGTCAATTGGCACAAATTAACTTAGGACGACGTATTCAAGGTTTTGATGGTCGACCAGATTTGTTTGAAGGTAAAAGTCACCCAAGAAAAGCAGTAGGCCATAAAAACATCTTCTTTGATACGCTAGTTCATGACACTGGAGGATTGGAATTATTAATAAGAAATCAAGGCTCAAAACAGGTGCTCATGGGATTAGACGACCCTTATCCTTTGGGTGAAATGGAAAGCGAAAAACAAAGTTCTTATCCAGGAAAAATTTTAGACTTAGCAATTGAACGTGATATCATTTCTGAAGACGAGCGTGACGCCATTTGGAAAGATAATGTCATACAATGGCTTTGTGGAGATGATCAAGCTGCAAAACAAAAATTAGTAAATAGAATTTTAGGTTAATGAATTTTTTATCCGAAGAACTTGATAATTATGTAGTAGCTCATAGTCAAGAGGAGCCAGAATTACTAAAACAACTCAATAGAGAAACCTATCAAAAAATACTACAACCACGTATGCTTAGTGGTCATTTTCAAGGTCGTGTTTTGAGTATGATATCCAAATTAGTAAAACCAAAAAACATTCTTGAAATAGGTACTTACACAGGCTATTCAGCCATTTGTTTAGCAGAAGGCATACAGAGTTCTGGAGAATTACACACCATAGATATTAATGAAGAACTATATGATTTTCAACGTAAATATTTTGATAAATCAGGTTATGGAGAGCAAATAATTCAACATGTTGGAAATGCTTTAGATATCATTCCAAAACTTGACATGGTATTTGATTTAGTCTTTATTGATGCTGATAAAGAAAACTACGCTAACTATTTTCATGCAATTATCGATAAATTGAATACTGGAGCAATCATTCTATCTGACAATGTTCTTTGGAGTGGTAAAGTTTTAGAAACAAAATTCAAAAAAGAAGACACTTCAACACCAGCTTTAATTGAATATAATAAACTTTTAAAGCAAGACACAAGAGTAGAAACAGTGTTGTTGCCAATACGAGATGGACTAACAATCTGTAGAAAAAAATAAAATTCTGTAACAATTTTAATAATACTTCATCCTTAAATAAACCAAAGCATTTAAGTATGAAAAAAGTTGTCTTCTCTGTTTTTATTATAACTCACTTATTGGCATGCAAAGATAAAAATGTCAAAATTGATAAAGACACATCTGAAAATCAATTAAAACCAGCTTCTGATTTCTATCCTAAAGAACGTGCTCAAGTTCTTTTAGTTGGCACTTTTCATTTTAATTATCCTGGATTAGATGCCCTTAAAACTGAAGAAAGTGACAAAATTGATGTATTAAAGGAACCTAAAAAAACTGAAGTCACCGAATTAGTTGAGTATATCAAGAAGTTCAAGCCAACAAAGATTGCCATTGAAGCAAAACCACAATATAGTCTTACATGGAATGAAAGGTTAAGAGAATATAAAACCGGCGAACACCGAGATAAAAGAGGCGAACACTACCAATTGGCAATGAGAATTGCAGATGAATCTGGTATTGACACCCTTTACACTGTAGATGCTACAGCACTTAGTAACGATTTATGGAAACAAGACTCAACTTACTATAAATCATTAACCAATAAAATAAACAGAAACCTTGAAGACCCTTATTGGGATATGGCTAAACAATATTTTGACTATAGAGAAAAGCAAATGAAGAAAACCAAAATATTGGATGTTATAAAAAACATGAACACTCGAGAAGGTCATAACGCTAATTTTGGATTGTATTTGACTGGTTCTTTCGCAACTGGAGAAGGACAAGGTGCAGATAATTTTTCAATGTGGTGGTATAACAGGAATGCACGTATATTTGCGAATATTATCAATATAACTGAGAGTTCAAACGATCGTATTTTAGTGATTTTTGGAAATGGACATGCCGCTTTATTGCGTCAATTTTTTGAAGCTTCACCTCAATATGATTTTATCGAATTTAATAGTTTGGAAGAATACTAAAGCTTTCGTTTTACAGAACCTGTAAAATCATCTAGGCCTTCTTTTACCTTTTTTACCTCATCATTAATGCTACTTGCAACATCAGTATCAATACCATGTTTATCAGCGCTTTTAGCTATTTCATGCTTAATGTCGTTTGTTGCATCTTTAAGAGTTCGCATACCCTTTCCTAAACCACGAGCAATTTCTGGAATCTTATCAGCGCCAAATACCATAACCACAATAAACAATATCACTGCTATTTCGGCTCCGCTAATAAATAAGAATGTTGCTAACTGTATCACGTTACAAATATAATGACTAAGTTTAATTTATAAAGCAAAATTAATTTTTAGTTTCCTTAAGGTTTATTTGGTACTCTTTATATTTTTCTTCTAAAAACTCATAGATTTCAATTTCGCTTTTGTCCTTGCATCGAGCTTCAAACTCATCATCTTCAGAACAGAAATAGAAAAACTCAATTTGCCGTCTTTCATCAAGTGGATTTACCTTAAAAAATTCTTCAGATAAACTATTCTTAATTTGATACATGAGGACTTCATTAGCTTCAAGCCTAACACGTTCTTTTAGCATTTTTGTACGTCCAGAAATGGTATTTATTAGCTTATGAAAATTTACAGCAAACCCAAAACCTACGCTAGGTATCATTTTTCCAGCATCAGCTTCATGAAGTCGTCGTTCGCTTTGTGTTTTTGGTTTTCCTGTATAGCCAGGAATACCTACATCATAAAAATCAAGGGGTTTTTCTATGTTAGCATTTTGGATATCATATTCTAAATCTCCAGACAAAATTTTACCAACCGTTACCTGAGGAAGTACATTAACTTGTTCTTCCAACATGATGGTCATTTTTCTTTGACTTATAATTTCTTCGGTGACTCTTACAGCTGTTAATTTATACTGAACTGATGAAAACACAATAGTATCATTCAGTTTTGCACTGATATTAAAACTGCCAGTTACTGTGGTTGTGGTAAATTTACTAGCTGTTTTATTTATTACATGAATGCCTTCAACATCAGAATTACCATATACCTGACCTTGAATATCTACCGATTGACTAGAGCTGATAAAAAACGAAATCAAGCTCAAAAACAAAAAAGTAATTTTAATCTTTCCCATTTAAATTTGCTTGAAACTCTTTACTTTTTTTAATTATAAATTCAAGAAACTGCAGTTCTTTTCCATCTTCCAATAAAGATTTATCTATTCCTGAATCTTCGACAAAATAAATGAACTCTGTAATTTGATTTTTAGGAATGTTTAACTTATCCATTAAATATTCTGGTGAATATTTTTCGATTAATTGTCTGTCTGTTGCGAGTTCAGATTCTTGTTTGTCTTTTTTTGATTTAAATAATGGTTTAACTAATAATCCTATAATTTTTACCGCATCTGCAGCATAATACAATCTATCATCAGCCATTGCAGTATTTCTCACTCCAGTGAGGTAATCATCTGTAAATATAAACTTATCCAAATTATCTAGCCCAAAATATAAAGCATCCAAGTCTGGATTTACTGTTTTTGCTCTAATGGCATCAACGGTCAGGTTTCCGGTTAAACCATAAGGCAAAACGATGACTTCAGGTAATTTATTAACCTCTTCCACCAAAACAACTGTAAGTGCCTTAGAATCTATAATATCTTGAGTTATTATAATTTCAAAATTTTTAAATTGAAGTGCCGAAATATGTAATCTGTCATTAAGAGTAACCATAATACTAAACTTCCCTTCTTGATCAGTAATAGTTCCTCTATTTGATGAAGTATTAAAAACTGTGACTCCTTCAACATCTGGCGAATCCACTATAATTTTACCAAAAACCTCAACGCGTTCAACGCTTTGAGCCTTTGCACTATAGATTGTAAAAGCCAAAAGCATAAAAAAGAAAAGAGATTTGTATGTAAGTTTTGTTGGTTTGAGCATATTAGTAAATTGTGTATAAAGTAAGTTAATACTCTTCATAAAAAAATGCGAATACGAATTAAACTTTTGTTAAATCGCACATTTAATTAAATTTACAAAAATGGTTTGGTATGTGACGAATGCTAAACGTTAAAACTCATTTAAATTGAAAAACTTAATCATTGCAAGTACATCAACAGTTCATGGAAGTGGTTTTTTAGAATATTTACTTGATGAATTAGAGGTTCTTTTTAAAGAAACAAATGAAATTGTATTTATACCTTATGCAAGACCTGGTGGAATAACATATGATTTTTATACTGAAAAAGCCAATGAAGCATTCAAACAAATAGGGAAATCTGTAAAAGGGTTACATGAATTCAACAATCCAATTGAAGCCATCGAAAACTCTAAAGGTATATTTGTAGGTGGAGGAAATACGTTCGTTTTGGTAAATCAACTTTATAAAAACAATTTAATTCAACCTATTCAAGAAACTGTTCTATCTGGTACGCCTTATTTAGGAACAAGCGCTGGAAGCAATATTTGTGGTCTCACAATGAATACAACTAATGATATGCCAATTGTGTATCCTCCAAGTTTTAAAACATTAGCTTTAGTTCCTTTTAATATTAATCCTCATTACTTGGATCCAGATCCAGAAAGTAAACATATGGGAGAAACTCGTGAAACACGAATACTAGAGTTCCATAAATTTAACACACAACCTGTTATTGGCATTAGGGAAGGAAGTTACTTAAGAGTAAAAGGAGATGAGGCTATTTTAAAAGGTTCTCATTCTGCAAGAATTTTTGAACACAGTAAACCTCCTTACGAATTAGAAACAGGTTCAAGCTTAAGTTACCTAAAATAAAAAGCTTCACAAAATGTGAAGCTTTTGAGCGGGAGACCGGGTTCGAACCGGCGACATTCAGCTTGGAAGGCTGACGCTCTACCAACTGAGCTACTCCCGCAATTATGGTACAAATATATAGCAAAGTGAAATGTTAAGAAAAGAAAAAAGTAGTTTTTTAACCTCTTATATAAAACCTGTGACTTTCAACTTACTATGGTGTCAAAACTTTGAACCATAACATAAACTTTTGTATTTTTAAGAATACTTTTTAAAACATTAGCCATGAGAAGAGGAAACAGTAAAGTAAAATTACTAATTGGTGCAGGAATCATATTATTCGCTGTAATAAAATATTGTTCTAGCTCAGAAGTAAACCCTTATACAGGTGAAAAACAACACATTGCTCTTAATGAAGAACAAGAAATTGCAATGGGTTTACAGGCTGCTCCGCAAATGGCACAACAACATGGTGGCTTGTATCCAAACGAAAATTATCAAGCTTTTGTAGATCAAGTTGGCAATAGACTAGTTAACAACAGCATTGCAAGACAAACAGGTTATAAATATGATTTTCATCTTTTGGCAGATAAAAACACTATTAATGCTTTTGCACTTCCTGGTGGTCAAATATTCATTACTTATGCTCTATTCTCTAAACTGGAAAATGAAGACCAACTTGCAGGTGTTTTAGGTCATGAAATTGGACATGTAGTCGGTAGGCATTCGGCAGAACGAATGGCAAATCAAGGTTTGATGCAAGGCATACTAAATGGTGTTGCTGTTGGTATAGACCCAAATACTGCTCAAGGTGCTGCTGCCATTGCACAAATGGTAAATATGAGTTATGGAAGAGACGACGAATTACAAAGCGATGATTTGGGAGTAAAATTTATGATTAAATCCGATTACAATCCTGAAGAAATGATTGGCGTTATGGAAATCTTAAAAGCTGCTGCTGGGCCTAACAGAACTCCAGAAAGAATGAGCACACATCCTGATCCAGAAAATAGAGTTCAAAAAATTAAAGAAGCCATAGAGAAGTACAAGGGAATTTAAATACCTTATCATATACATTCAAACAAAATCCTGCAATGATGCAGGATTTTGTTTTTATATTTGCATTTAATCTTTGTCTATGAACAAAAAAGTAATTTTGATGATTTTAGATGGTTGGGGAATGTCGCCTGACCCAAAAGTATCTGCAATTGACAATGCAAATACACCTTTTATTGATTCCCTCTATACAAACTATCCATTCGCAAGTTTAAGAACTGATGGTCTACATGTTGGATTACCAGAAGGTCAAATGGGAAACAGCGAAGTTGGTCACATGAATCTTGGAGCTGGAAGAATTGTTTATCAAGATTTGGCAAAAATCAACTTAGCTGTAAAAGACAAAACTCTTGGCAAAGAAAAAACGCTTACAGATGCATTTGAGTATGCAAAATCAAACAACAAAAGTATTCACTTTTTAGGACTGTTAAGTGATGGTGGAGTCCATTCTCACATCAACCATCTTTTTGGATTAATTGATGCCGCAAAATCACATGATTTATCTGATGTTTTTGTGCACGCATTTACAGATGGTCGTGATGTTGACCCAAAATCTGGTTTTGGATTTATAACAGAACTTGAAGACTATCTAGAAAAAACAACAGGTAAATTAGCATCTGTAACTGGTCGATACTATGCAATGGATAGAGACAAACGTTGGGAACGCATTAAAATAGGCTATGATGCATTAGTAAACGGAAAAGGTGAGTTATCTAGTAATATTCCAAAATCTATTCAAAAGAGCTATGACAACGACATAACTGATGAATTTTTAAAACCAATCATCAACACTGATGAAAATGGAAATCCAATTGCAACCATTCAGGATGATGATGTCGTCATATTTTTCAATTTCAGAACAGATAGAGGAAGACAACTTACAGAAGCACTAACACAACAGCATTTTCATGAGTATAATATGCACAAATTGAATTTGCATTATGTGACGCTTACCAATTATGATGAAACCTTTAAAGGCATGAAAGTTGTTTTCAGTAAAGAAAACTTAAAAGATACGTTGGGTGAAGTCTTGGAAAAACACAACAAAACACAAATAAGAATAGCAGAAACTGAAAAATATCCTCATGTTACTTTTTTCTTTTCAGGAGGTCGTGAAGAAGCTTTTAATGGAGAAACGCGAATCCTAAGAAATTCTCCAAAAGTAGCAACCTATGATTTAAAACCAGAAATGAGCGCCTACGAACTTAAAGATGCTCTTATTCCTGAACTTGAACAAGGCAACGTCGATTTTGTTTGCCTAAACTTTGCCAATGGCGATATGGTTGGACACACTGGAGTAATGGAAGCAGCAATTAAAGCTTGTGAAGCTGTAGACGAATGTGTAAATGAAGTTATCAATACTGCTTTATCAAATAATTATACAACCTTACTCATCGCTGATCATGGTAATTGCGAAACTATGATAAATCCTGATGGCACACCTCATACAGCACATACCACAAATCCAGTTCCTATCATACTAATTGATAAAGATTTAAAACATATTGAAAATGGTATTTTAGGTGATATAGCACCAACCATCTTAAAGCTTATTGGTATTGAAAAACCAGAAGCAATGTCGCAAAATTCATTAATTTAGTTTAACTTTCAAGCTGAAATGGATATTTACAACAGACTTACAATTGCCATAGATTTTGATGGAACCATCGTAGAAGATGCTTATCCAAAAATTGGTAAACCACGTATTTTTGCATTTGAAACACTTCAAAAACTACAAGAAGATGGACACAGACTTATTCTTTGGACTTATAGAAGTGGTATTAGGTTAGAAGAAGCTGTAGATTTTTGTAAAAATAATGGTATTGAGTTTTATGCTGTTAACAAAAGTTTTCCTGAAGAGCAATTTGATTATACAAAAAGTAGAAAAATTCATGCTGATCTATTTATTGATGACAGGAATATTGGTGGTGTTTTAGGTTGGGGCGAAATTTACCAAATGCTTACTAACGCCAAACCACACATAAAACCAAATCAAAGAAAAAAAGGTTTTTTTGGTCTTTTCAGATAACACTTATTTTATCAAATTAAAATAAACCCTTTCTATGCTCTCCCTAAAATCTGGATGAGCAATTTCTGTAAGAGCCTTTACTCTTTGCTTGATTGTTTTTCCATATAAATTTGCAACACCATACTCTGTAACAACATAATGAACATGTGATCGTGTTGTTACCACTCCTGCTCCTGAATTTAGTGATGGAACAATTCTACTAATGCCTTTATTAGTAACAGATGGAAGAGCTATAATAGCTTTTCCGTTTTCACTAAGTGATGCACCTCTAATAAAATCCATCTGACCTCCAACTCCTGAATACATTTTAGCTCCAATTGAATCTGCACAAACCTGACCTGTTACATCAACTTCAATTGCTGAATTAATAGCAACCATTTTTGGATTTTGTTTAATGATGGATACATCATTTACATAGTCCGAAGCACGCATCTCTATAAATGGGTTATCATCTACATAGTCGTACAATCTTTTTGATCCCATTAGAAAAGTAGTCAAGGCTCGTCCTCGGTTGATGCCTTTATAATTACCATTAATGACATCTTTTAAAATTAAATCTATAACACCATCAGAAAACATTTCAGTATGCAATCCTAAATCCTTATGATTCGTCAATCTTGATAATACAGCATTTGGTATATTTCCGATTCCCATTTGTAGAGTACTTCTATCCTCAATTAATCCTGCAACGTGGTTACCGATTTTATTTTCAATGTCAGTTGGTTCATACATAGTGTGAACTGGCAAAGGTTCATCACATTCAACAAACGAATCAATCTCAGAAACATGAATAATTCCAGCACCATGTGTTCTTGGCATTTGCTTATTTACTTGTGCAATCACATAATCTGCATTATCAATAGCTGCCAACGTTGCTTCAACCGAAACTCCCAATGAACAATAACCATGTTTATCTGGAATAGACACATGAATCAATGCCACTTGCAAATCGATAATATTTCTTTTAAAGAGCAACGGTAATTCACTTAAAAAAACTGGCGTGTAGGAACCATTTCCTGCTTTAAGTGTATGTCTTACATTTTTACCGATAAAGAAAGAATTAACATGAAAACTATCTTGTAAATCAGGATTAGCATAAGGTGCTTCACCTTCAGTGTGTAACTGGCATATTTGTACATTTCTCAGTTCTTCATGTCTAGCTGTCATAGCATTAATCAATACCTGAGGAACAGCTGCTGCTGCTTGAAGATATACTTTATCGTTGGATTTTATAATCTTTACCGCATCTTCTGCGCTTATTGCTTTGTACATATCATTAATTTAATAGCACAAAATTATGTATTAAAACATGATAAAAAACTGTCAAAAGTCATAAACCAACAAAATTATTTGCTTTCTAATTTTAAGTATCTTTGCCATAATTTTTTAAGTTATGATTATAGTAAAAACAAGAGAAGAAATTGAACTGATGCGAGAAAGTGCACTTGTCGTTTCTAAAACTTTAGGAATGCTAGCCAAAGAAGTGAAGCCTGGAGTTACCACACAGCAATTAGATAAAATAGCTGAGGAATTTATTAGAGACCAAGGCGCTGTTCCTGGGTTTTTAGGGCTTTACGATTGTCCTTCAACATTACTATGCAGTGTTAATGAGGCTGTAGTACATGGTTTACCTACAAACATTCCTCTTGAAGAAGGTGACATTGTATCAATAGATTGTGGCGCTTTAATGAATGATTTTTATGGTGATCATGCTTACACTTTTGAAATCGGAGAAGTCGCACCTGAAACCAAAAAACTAATTGAAGTTACAAAGGAATCTTTATATGTTGGTATTAACGAATTTAGAATAAACAATCGAGTTGGAGATGTTGGTTTTGCCATTCAAAAACATTGTGAAGATCATGGATATGGAGTGGTTAGAGAGCTAGTTGGACATGGCTTAGGACGAAAAATGCACGAGGATCCAGAAATGCCAAATTATGGAAAACGTGGACGTGGCAAGAAATTTATTGAAGGCATGGTTGTAGCTATTGAACCAATGATTAATATGGGAACACATCGCGTAAAACAATTAAAAGATGGCTGGACCATTGTAACACTAGATGGAAAACCTAGCGTACATTTTGAACACGATGTTGCTCTTGTAGATGGTAAACCAGAAATACTTTCAACGTTTGCTTACGTACATGAAGCATTAGGAATTGAAAGTACAGAGGAAGATGAGTTTAGGCAACAACAATTTGTGTTATAATTATGGTAAATAAATTTCTGTATTGGTCATTTGGTATCATATCAGTATTATTTCTTGCATTTGCTGCTTACATGATTTTTGTTGTAAAAGCTGGACCTGTAGATACTTCTAAATCAAACAGCGTAAAAGTTGAAGGAATTGTAACTAAAATCTATGAAGCTGGTTCAAAAGATTTAGCCTTTAAATTAGAAAACGATTTAAATGTTTACTACATAAATAGAGGTTTAGACAATAAATTTCAATTATCAAAGATTCAACAAGAAATCTTAGAAAAAAAAGTTAGTTTATGGTTCGCTCAACATCGAAGCATAGGCTCAAAACATCTAACAAGATTACAAGTTGGCGACTCCATTTACTATTCTGAATGGTCAACATCTATAGTAAACAACTAATTACATAATTTTAACAATATCATTTGAAAAAACTCTTTAAATTTTTTCTCAACTTAATTCCAAGACCTATACTCATAAGGTTAAGTTATGTAGTTCGTCCAATTTTAGCAATATTTTTAAAGGGAAATAATTTTACTGACCCTATTGATGGAAAAAGTTTTAGAACCTTTTTACCTTATGGCTATGGCAAACAACGTAACAATGTCCTTTCTCCTTCTACTCTTAGTTTAGAGCGTCACAGATTATTGTGGCTATACCTTAAAAATGAAACCGATTTTTTCACTACCAAAAAGAAAGTACTGCATTTTGCACCTGAACAAGCATTTTATAAACGCTTCAGGAAAATGTCTAATCTGGATTATGTTACCACAGATTTAAACTCACCTTTGGCTGATGTAAAAGCAGATATTTGTAATCTTTCGTTTAGTGATAATGAATTTGATATGATCTTATGTAATCATGTGCTCGAACATATTCCTGATGATACTAAAGCAATGCAAGAATTGTTTCGTGTTTTAAAGCCAGGAGGTTTTGGTGTGTTTCAGATTCCTCAAGATTTGTCTAGAGAGAAAACCTATGAAGATGATAGCATTACTGATAAAAAAGAACGTGCCAAAATATTTGGACAATACGACCACGTTCGTATTTATGGCAGAGATTATTTTGATAAACTTCGTTCAATAGGATTTAAAGTAAAGGAAATTGATTACACCTCAAAATTTACTGATGCTGATATCGAAAGATATTGTTTGGCTAAGGGAGAAATTATTCCTGTAGTAAGAAAATAATTATTCTATTCAGGGAATCCGTTTAGAGCTAATGTTTCAAGCTCATTGTTTTTATTCTCAAAAATAAAAAACACTTTTAGTTCTGGATGCGTCTTCAAAAGTTCAGTTACCTTTTCAATTCCCATAGCTTGAAATGCAGTAGCATAAGCATCAGCAGTCATACAATCATTTGCAATAACCGAAACACTTAACACATTAGTTTTACTAGGATAACCTGTTTTAGTATCGATAATATGTGCATAACGATTTCCGTTTTCATCGACCTTAAATTTTCTGTAAGTTCCAGATGTTGCCATAGCTTCATCTTCTAAAATAATTGCTTTAATAACAGATTGCGAGCCATCAAAATTAGGTTCATCTATACCAACTCTCCAAGGGTTTTGTTTTTCCCTATTAATGCCTTTACTATTTATCTCACCTCCTATTTCAACCAAATAATCTGTAATATTCTGAGAATCTAAAAACTGTGCAATAACATCTACTGCATAACCTTTCGCAATTGCATTAAAATCGAGGTAAGTATTAAGGTTTTCTTTTAAAATTGTATTACTACGCAGTTTTACTTTATCAAGTCCAACTGAGAGCATCAAGCTATCAATTTTTAAACTGTCTAGTGCAACAATTTTACCCTCTGGTCCAAAATCCCATGCATTTACAACTGCTCCAATAGTTGGGTCAAAAGCACCTTTGGTTTCATTAAAAATAGTTCGTGAGGTTTTATATACGTTAACAAAATGCTCATCAACTTCAACAGCCTCATTACGATTCAATTTTGAAATGTCTGAATTTTCAATATAAGTGGACATGGATTTATTAATCACATAAAACAAACTATCAAATTCTTTTTCAAAATTCGTGTCATTATCATAAATCACACTATAAGATGTCCCAAAAACTTGTCCAGAAAGCTTTATGTTTTTGGGCTCTCTTTCACACGAAAAGAAGAACAAAAAAATAAATAGAGTTATTATTGTATGTAAACTTCGTTTGACGTAACAAAAAGTCTTTACTCTTGAATCTTGCATCTTTATTCTAATTAAGATTAGTTTCAATAACTTGTATTCCGTTATACTCAATAAGATATTCGTGGTTTAAATAAATGGGTAAGTCTTCACCATCTGGATTCCCAAGTCCTACTCCAGCATAAAGTACTTTTGCTTCCTTTTCTCGAGCATGTTTTTTAAAGGTTTCCATCCAAACAACATCATAATTATTAGGGTTATCTGGTAACATGACTGCACGAACAATGACGAAGAAATACTGACTCTTTTTATCAATACAGACAAACTGAGGATGTTTTTTTAGTTTGCTATTTATAGCAACAAACTCAAACCCTCTCTGTTCCAGGTCTTTGCCAACATGATTCATGGCAAGATTATGTAATTCTTGTTCTGTTAAAGCTGTATTCACAATGCAAAAATAAGGTTTATAAAAGGATAGATAAAATTGTTTAACTTTAAATGCTATTACCAACCAAAACTACTTTTACTAAAACTGCTTACAACCTTATGTAAGTTATATATTAATTACTTTTCGAAAATCTAAAGCAATACAGAAACCATGGGAATATTTTGGGATTTAATCCAACAAGACGAATTACAAAAACAAGAGGAAAAAGCCAACAGTTTAGAAGATCGCGTTGAACAACTCGAACAAGAACTGGCAAACACCAGAACATTACTACGTAAAACCTTAGTAGCTCTTGAAACACATATTGTTCAAGACATTGATGGTGATGGTAAAATGGGATAATAAACAGGACACATATAAACAACAGAAATAAATACAAATGAAAAAATTAGCATTATTATTTTCGCTTGTTAGCGTATTTGCGTTATCAGCACAAACCGAAATTGAAAAAGTAAAAGAAACCGTTAGTAAAAGCGATATAGAAGGTCATATCTATTTTCTTGCCGACGATGCCTTAAAAGGGAGAGCAACTGGTACACCAGAACTAAAAATAGCTGCGTCTTACCTAGCCAATAGCTTTAGGCGTTATGGTGTAAAACCAAACCCAGAAACTGGAACGTATTACCAAGAAGTAAAACTAAAAAGCGTATCTCCTCCAAAGGATGTTGCCATGAAAATTAATGATGTTAAAATAACTGATTATGCTTTTATTAATGCAGCTGCATTTACATCAAAGGATGATGCAATTTACTTGAATTATGGATTAGAAGATGATTACAAAGGCAAAGAAGTAAATGGTAAAGTGATAGTTGTAAAAGCAGGAAGCTCTCAAACTAATGATACAAGAGCAGCCTTTGGACTAAGGCGAACTAAGCAGAAATTAGCGAATGAACATGGTGTTGCCGCAATCATAGAATTACTGAATGCAGATGATAATATGTGGAGCTTTATTGATCATAATTTTAATGAACAAAGCTTATCTGTTGACCTAGGAGAAGATGATAGCAGTGGCAATGACATTGCTTATGTTTGGCTGTTGGATAAAGAAGGAGAAATGGCAGAACAACTAAGCTCACTTAAAACTATTAGTTCAAAAATAACCATTGGCGAAAAGATGGAAGAGCCCGTTATATCTCAAAACGTCATTGGTGTTGTAGAAGGTACTGACCCAAAACTTAAAAACGAATACATTATTTATTCTGCGCATTATGATCATGTTGGAATTGGTGCACCAGATGAAACAGGTGATACTATTTATAATGGAGCTAGAGACAACGCAGTTGGTACAACAACTGTCTTGAGTATGGCTGAAAATTTAGCAAAATATCCAACAAAACGCTCTGCGTTGTTCATCCTATTTACTGGAGAAGAAAAAGGCTTATTAGGAAGTAAATATTATGTTGAGAATCCTGTGTTACCTCTTAACCAAATGGTATACTGTTTTAATAGTGATAATGCTGGTTACAATGACACGTCCTTGATATCTGTAGTAGGATTGACAAGAACTACTGCAGAACAAAATATTTTTAACGCTGCTAAAACCTTTGGATTAAAAGCCATTGAAGATCCAGCGAAAGAGCAAGGTTTATTTGATAGGAGTGATAACGTCAACTTTGCCAGAAAAGGGATTCCTGCACCAACATTCTCTTTAGGTTTTACCGCATTTAATGGCGACGTAACTAAATATTACCACAGACCAGGAGACGAAGCTCATACTTTGGATTATGATTATCTCTTAAAGTTTTTTAGAACTTATATACTAGCTGGACGAAACATTGCCAATGATCCAGCAACACCACGATGGAATGAGGGCGACAAATACGAAGAAGCCTCAAAAGAGCTATACAAAGTCAAGGAAATAAAGAACTAGTAAAATAACTTATGGAGACGAAAACCATAATATATGTTGTTGCAGCAGCTTTAATTTTACGAGTTATTATTAAAGTTGTTGCACGCTATATGAAAGAACAGAAAAGTTCAGATAATGATGAATAACTATGATTAAATTCTTTCGTAAAATACGCTACAACCTTATGGAAACAGGAAAAACAGGCAAATACTTTAAATACGCAATTGGTGAAATTGTTCTGGTCGTAATAGGTATTCTCATTGCTTTAAGCATTAATAACTGGAATGAAAATAGGTTAAAAAGAAATGCAGAAATTCAATTTTACAAGAATACTAGCCAACAATTAAGTGATGATATAGAAAGTATAGAATCGCAGATTGAATATACTAACCTTTATTTTAATCAATTTAATTATGCCATTAAAGTCATTGGTGATAATGACAGGAGTAAAAAGGATAGTCTAGGTTCAATTGCAATTAATTTAACAAAGTATTCAGATTTTGATCGTCAAGGAAACATTTATGAAACTGCAGTTAATAGTGGTGATGTAAAATTGCTTAAAAACAATAATATTATAAATGGATTGAGAAAATTGGAAGAAACTTACATTTATATAAACAGAATGGAAACTATACATTTTGATGCTTTAATGTCTATGATTCCTGATTTGAATCAAGTAATAAGGTTTTCTCCAACAAAGGTTGAAAATGAGGAAATGTTATACAATTATCAATTTCAAAACCTATTTGTACTTTCACTAAAGATAATGGACGAAAAACTTACGATTTATAATCGTGGTATAAATGAAATTGAAACTTTATTGAAATTAATGAATACAGAAATTGGTGATGATTAATTTTCTTCGACATATAAAACACAATCTCATGAAAAAAGAGTTAGAATAATATAATTTTACTTGAACCTTACAAACTTAGAATTATAAAAGGTATAATTAGACACTGGAATTACAGCGTCTTTTTTTAAATGATACCAGGGTGAAATACTAGAGTCTCCTAAATTCTTTACTAAATGCACACTTTGTGCTGGTGTATTGCCTTGAAAAAGCAAAAATATTTTTTCACCATGTTCGTTTATGGCTTCATCACAAATCATTACAATATGACCTGGTGAACCTCCTTTAATAAGCATATCGCCTATTTTTAAATCTTTAGCAGCACTCACTTTAGGTAACTCATTATAAAGCGATAAAGTACCTGAATAGGTGTAAATTAAGTTTAAATACTTATAGAAATTCTCTTTTGAGTGATTTTTACTAGCTACTTTACTAAACGTGACATTGTTACCAGTAATTTTAGGTCGATAGCCTTCGGCATATTTCACCCAAGAACAATAATCGCCAGACGTGAAATTAAAGCCAATTTCATCCTTTCTATTATTATCCCAAAGGTATTCACTTCTAATTCTAATAAGTGCATCAGCACACTGTTGCAATCCGTTTTTAGGCACAGGAACTTCTAAAACTCCTATATGACCTTGTTGCCAATAGTATTTAGTATAATCGTAGTTAATGATTTTTGAGCCAAACTTTTTGAGCTTATAATTTCTAAGATACGTTTCAAAAGAGCCTTCTACATATTCAACGCGTTTAAAACCTTCAGGTAATAATACACGCTCTTTAATTGTTGAACCATCCTCATTAACATAATTTGGTGTAACAATAACTGCATTAGCAATATATTTAACTGGTTTGAATTGATAAGCTAATACACTAACTAAAATTAATAATGAAATTAAAAGGAAAAATTTCTTCATAGGTTTTCTATAAACGAAAAAACCCAACACTTTCGTATTGGGTTTTGTTTATTTTTAATGAGACCCTTCGACTGTGCTCAGGGTGACAATTTGCCAACTGCGCTTAGCGATTATCCACCAAAATCATCAAAACGTATGTTTTCATCATCTATACCAAAGTCTTCTCCCATTTTTTGAACCGCTTGGTTCATTAATGGTGGTCCACAGAAATATAGTTCAATATCTTCTGGTGTTTCATGTTTTGATAAGTATTGGTCTATTACCACTTGGTGAATAAAACCAACAAAACCATCACCTTCTTCATCATTAATGTCCTTCTTAACTTTCCAATTATCTTGTTCCAGTGGTTCAGATAATGCCAAATAGAATTTAAAATTTGGAAAATCTTTTTCAAGAGCTCTAAAATAATGTATGTAGAATAGTTCGGCTTTAGAACGACCTCCATACCAATACGTTACTTTACGTCCTGTTTTTAAGGTTCTAAATAATTCGTATAAATGTGAACGCATTGGTGCCATTCCTGCACCACCACCAACGTATAACATTTCGGCCTCAGATTCATTAATAAAGAATTCACCATAAGGTCCAGAAATTGTTACTTTATCTCCAGGTTTTTGATTAAAAATATATGATGACGCTATACCTGGATTAACATCCATCCATCCACCTTTAGCGCGATCAAAAGGAGGTGTAGCAACACGTACATTTAGCATAATTTTTCTTCCTTCAGCTGGGTAAGACGCCATAGAATAGGCTCTTTCAACAGTTTCTGTATTTTTCATTACTAAAGGCCAAAGTCCAAATTTTTCCCAATCTGGTTTAAATTTATCTGGCTCTCCAGGGTGATCTTCAGGATGCGCTGTAACATCCATATCAGAATATTTAATCTCACATTCCGGAATCTCTATCTGAATATAACCTCCAGCTTTGTAGCCCATATCTTCTGGAATTTCAACAATAAATTCCTTAATAAATGTTGCTACATTATAGTTAGATACTACAGTTGCTTCCCATTTTTTAATTCCGAAAACTTCCTCTGGAATTGTAATTTCCATGTCTTGTTTTACTTTTACTTGACAAGACAAACGTGCACCATGTGCTAATTCCTTACGAGTAAAATGTGGTGTTTCGGTAGGCAGAGCTTCACCTCCACCTGATAATACGTGGCACTCACATTGTATACACGTTCCACCACCACCACATGCCGATGGTAAGAATATTTTTTCACTACCTAAAGTAGTTAATAAACTATCTCCAGAACTAACTTCTATTTCACGTTCACCATTAATTAAGATCTTTACAGGTCCAGATGGTGATAATTTTTGTTTTACAAATAATAACAACGTTACCAATAATAAGGTTACAACCAAAAATGCAGCAACCGTCGCCAAAATTGTTCCTAATGTACTTGCGGCTAATATCATGTTATTCGTTTTCTTTTAAAGTGTTATCGTTATTTGCTAACTCTTCTTTAATATCTTCATCTTGTACAGTTTCAACTTGAGCTGTAGTTTCTTCTTTAGTTTCCTCATCTCCTCCAGTTAACATACCTCCAAAACTCATAAACCCAATTGCCATTAATCCAGTAATGATAAATGTGATTCCTAAACCTCTTAAAGGACCAGGCACATTTGAGTATCTAATTTTTTCACGAATGGCAGCAATAGCAAGAATTGCTAAAAACCAACCAATTCCAGATGAAACTCCATAATTAAATGCTAAGCCTAAAGTTGCAATTTCACGAGATTGCATGAATAATGAACCTCCTAAAATGGCACAGTTTACAGCAATTAATGGTAAAAATATACCAAGCGAGTTATATAACGATGGTGAGAATTTCTCAACAACAATTTCAACTAATTGTACCATAGTAGCAATCGTTGCAATAAACATGATAAATGATAAGAAACTTAAATCGTAACTTGCATATTCTTCGCCTAACCATGCTAAAGCACCTTCTTGTAAAATGTATTGATCTAACAACCAGTTTAAAGGCACAGTAATAGCTAATACAAATATTACTGCGGCTCCAAGACCAACTGCTGTTGATACTTTTTTAGATACTGCTAGGTATGAACACATTCCTAAGAACGTGGCAAATACCATGTTGTCTATAAATATTGATTTGAAAAATAATTCTATATGTTCCATAATATCTTATTCTAGTGGTCTTCAATTAATGCTGGGTTCTTACTACGTTGTACCCAAATGATGATACCTACAACAATTAATGCCATTGGTGCTAATAACATAAATCCGTTATTCTCATAGCCAATACTATATAATCCTGTTTTTGCAATTGGATCTCCTAATACAGGGAATCCTAATAAAGTTCCTGAACCTAATAATTCTCTAAAAAATCCAACGATAATCAGGATTAATCCATAACCAAGTGCATTTCCAATACCATCAAGGAATGATCTCCATGGTCCATTTGCTAAAGCAAAAGCTTCAAAACGGCCCATAATTATACAATTGGTAATAATTAACCCAATAAATGCTCCTAGTTCTTTACTTAATTGGTATGAATACGCTTTTAAAACTTGATCTACAATAATCACTAAAGCAGCAACCACTGTAAGCTGAACGATAATTCTAATTTTTGATGGAATTATGTTTCTTATTAAAGAAATAACAACGTTTCCTGCTCCCATTACAAAAAGTACTGAGATGGTCATTACAATTGATGCTTTCAACTCTGCAGTAATTGCTAATGCAGAACAGATACCAAGTACTTGAATTGTAATCGGGTTATCGTCTCCTAAGGGATCTAATATTAATCTACTATCTTTTGCCATGATTACTTCTTTAATGTTTTAAAATAAGGTACGTACAATCTTAAATCACTTCGCAACATTGCTGACACACCATCGCCAGTAATAGTAGCTCCAGCAATTGCATCAACTTCGTTATCAGTTTTATCATTATTTAAAGGATCTCCATTACTTTTCGAAATATTAATTCCGACAAAGTTTCCAGAGGCATCCAACAAATGTTCTCCAATAAAATCATCCATAAAAAAACGTTGCTTAATGTTTGCTCCAAGACCAGCCGTTTCTGCCTGATGATCAAAGTACGCTCCTTGAACAACCATATTCTCATCCATAGCTACATAAGCCCAAACTGCATCCCAAAGACCTTTTCCTCTAATAGGTGCTACATAAAAAGTTTTTCCGTCCTTCTCACCTACAAATAGTGGTAAACGTCTTTCTTCACCATCTTTTGCTTTAGACTGTTCTTTCTTAACGTCAATTAAATAAGCTTCATCATCTTCTTTTACCTCAGTTCCATTTGTAATGACTAACTGACTTGTAATATATTTAGTAAACTCATCTCCTACTTTATCATCAGCAATAAATACAGCACTACTCTCGTCATTTTCATTTACTCCCATTGCATACAAAATATTTTGCTGCTTTTCTATACGTTTGTTTTCATCAATTTTTGGTCTTAATGATGAAGCAACAAAGGCTAATAGGGATCCAACTACTATTACCATTCCAGTGGCAAATAGTATTGTATATAAATTTTTATCTGTTTTCTTTTCCATTGTTAAGCCGTTTTTGTTTTTACACGTTTAAGTCTACGTTTAACATTACCTTGTACCACATAATGATCAATTGTTGGTGCAAATACATTCATTAATAGAATTGCTAACATAACACCTTCTGGGTATGCTGGATTAAATACTCGTATCATTATAGAAATGAATCCAATTAAGAAACCATAAATCCATTTCCCTTTGTTAGTTTGTGATGCTGTAACAGGGTCTGTTGCCATATACACAGCACCAAAGGCAAAACCACCAATAAGTAAATGATGCCACCAAGTTGTACTCATTAATCCGTAAAACTTACTTCCTTCAACAATCCATTGAGAATCTACAGCAAAGTTGAATATTAATCCCATTACCAATGCTCCTACTGTAGCAGATAACATGATTCTCCAACTTCCAATTTTTGTGAATATTAAGAATAATCCTCCTAATAAAATTAGTAGCGCTGATGTTTCACCAACAGAACCAGGGACCATTCCGTAGAACATATCCATAACACTATAGCCTACTTCGTTATTCTGTGCTAAGCTTCCTAATATAGTTTCTCCTGAAATTGCATCTGGAGTTCCAGCTCTTTCAACTGCTCCATGTACCCAAACTTTATCACCACTCATCCATGTAGGATACGCGAAGAATAAAAAGGCTCTAATAGTTAATGCTGGATTTAGAATATTCATTCCTGTTCCACCAAATACTTCTTTACCAATTACAACACCAAATGTCACAGCAACTGCTAACATCCAAAGAGGAATATCTATTGGAACAATTAACGGCACAAGCATTCCAGTTACCAAGTAGCCTTCTTCTACTTCATGCCCTTTAATTACCGCAAAAATAAATTCTATCAGTAATCCAACACCGTATGATACTGCAACTAAAGGCAATACTTTCCAAAGTCCAATAACTAAATTATCCCATGACCAGAAAATCGAGTCGAAGAATCCACTAGCATTTTCAATTACTCCAGCTGCTAAATGATGCTGATATCCGGCGTTAAACATACCAAAAATTAAGCATGGCACTAAAGCCATGATAACAATATTCATAGTACGTTTTAAATCGTCGGCTGCTTTTATATGAGTACCATTATGAGTGGTCTCGTTCGGTAAGTATAAAAACGTATGGATTGCGTTAAACGCAGGAGCCATTTTCGTCCCTTTATACTTTTCTTTTAATTTATGTAAATTACTTTTTAAACCCATCTGTTATATATGTTTGACCTTTCGACTCCGCTCAAGGTGACATTTTATTATCCAATTTCTTTTAGCATTAAGTCTAAACCTTCTCTAATAATTTTTTGATGTGGTTGCTTAGACACACACACAAATTCCGTCAATGCAAAATCTTCAGGAGCTACTTCATACATACCAAGTGCTTCCATTTCATCTAAATCTTTATACATACACGATTTTAAGATTTGCATTGGAAAAATATCCAACGGAAAAACTTCTTCGTAAGTACCTGTAGTTACAAAAGCACGATGCTCACCATTTGTATTGGTATTTAAATCGAATTTTTTCTTAGGTGTTAACCAAGAAAAGGTTAAAGCTCTAGAAGTAGATACTTTATTAAATATAGGCTTATTCCACCCAAAGAATTCGTAATCATCACCTTCAGGAATTATAGTAATTACGTTACTATAATAGTCTAAATAACCATCAGGTGTTATTTGCTTCCCACTTAATACATTGCCTGAAATAATTCGAACATTGGCATCCTTTTCAATACCATGATCATAAATCATTGTTGCAACTTCACTTCCAAGCTTAGTTGTAAAGTATCTTGGTTTTTGCACAGAAGAACCGACTAGTGCTACAACACGTTCTGCATTAAACTTTCCAGTTAATAATAACTCTCCAATAATAACAAGATCTTGAGCATTAACAGTCCAAACTATTTCTCCTTTATTAATAGGATCAACTTTATTTATTAAAGTACCTACATTCCCAGAAGGGTGTGGTCCTGAAACTTTATGTAGTGTTACTCCAGAGAGGTTTGATAATGGCGAATTTGAATTCTTTCCAACAGACACATGCACCTTTCCTTCAGTAAGTTTTCCTAAAGCTGTGACTGCCGCTTGTAGTTCTTTCTCTTTACCTTGTAATGTAAAATCTAAATCGGCTGCTAAAGGTGCTGAAGCATATCCTGAAATAAAAATCGCTTTTGGTGATTTTTCAGGATTTGCAATGACGTCGTAAGGACGTTGCTTTACAAATGGCCAACAGCCAGCAGTTAATAATTTTGATTTTACCTCATCAGCAGATGCACTATCAACTTTTAAGGATCCAAAATCTTGGTAAGTTTGTTCTTTATCCGCTTGAATTTTAATAGATAAAATTCTTCTTTTTTCACCACGTGAAATTTCCATTACCTCACCAGAAACTGGAGATGCAAATTTTACAGCCTCATTAGATTTATCGTAAAAGATAGTTTCGCCAGCTTTTACTTTAGTACCTTCTTTAGCAACAAGTTTTGGAATAACACTATGGAAGTCTTCAGGTCTAATAGTGAAAAAGTTACTAATAATAGCAGCTTCTTTAGCCTTTTCGGCCTCACCTTTAAGATTAATGTCCAGACCTTTTTTAATTCGAATGTCGTTTGACATATTTAATTTTTTGAGTTTAGTTGTCTAAAAATCCGTGCAAATTTACGAATTTAATACGCAGTTTTCATAATAAATTACTTAGAATTTTAGTAATCGTTTTCTCTTAAATTAATTAGGCATAGAATTTGTTTATCTTTGTTTCAAACAAGCTATTAATGACCTCAAAATATTTTATAATAGTTATCGTACTATTCCTATCGCAACTATCTTTTAGTCAAATTGCAAAAGAAGTTGAGCCTCCTTATTATATTAAAACCATAACCTTTAAAAGCAATACTAACCAAAGTGAATTACCTATCTTACGCTTAGGTGAACGCTTACAATTAGAGTTTGACGCCTTAACTGGTGAGGAACCAGATTATTATTATGTAATTGAGCATTACAATTATGATTGGACGCCTTCAAGGCTTTCAAAACCTAGGTATCTTCAAGGGTTTGATGACCAACGAATAGTAAATTATGAAAACTCTTTTAACACTTATCAAATCTATTCTCATTACCGTTTACAAATTCCAAATAATCAAACGAGATTATTGGTTTCTGGAAATTACATGATGAAGATTTATGATGAAGCTGGTGAGCTGATGTTCAGTAGAAAATTCATGGTTTATGAAGACTTAGCAAAAGTTGGAGTTGCTGTTAAAAGATCGCGAGATGTGAGGTTTATTCACCAAAAGCAATCGGTAGATATAGGCATTAACTCTCTCAATCTTCGTTTTAATAATCCAAAACAAACTGTAAATGTTAGTATTATTCAAAACAATAATTTAAAAACTGCAATTACTGGCTTAAAACCTCAATACACTTTAGGGAATGAACTGATTTATAAGTACGACACAGAATCAAGTTTTTGGGGAGGAAATGAGTACCTGTTTTTTGAAAACAAAAATGTAAGAGGCGCTAATGTTGGAGTGCAGTTTTTTGACCTTCAGGATTTGTATTACAATTACTTGTATACTGATATAATTCGTTCAAACAGACCTTACACCTACAATCCAGATATTAATGGTAATTTTCTTATCACTGCTTTGGATACTGAAAATGTTGACATTGAAGCAGATTATACTGTTATTCATTTTTCACTTCAACATCCTGAAATTTTTGATAAAGATATTCATGTCTATGGCAATTTTAATAACTATGCAATTACTGAAGACACCAAAATGACATTTAGTCCAGATTCTGGATTTTACGAAACTCGATTACTTTTAAAGCAAGGTTTCTATAATTATAAATATGTAATGGTTGACAAAAACCAAAATATTGATGAAGGAGCCATCAGTGGTAATTTTGACCAAACTGAAAACAACTATAAAGTTTTGGTGTATTATAGAGATTTGGGTGGATTATACGATAAAATCGTTGGTGTTGGAGAGGCTTCATCGACTTTAATTACCAATTAACCTATTGTTATGTTAAATTTTGGTTAGATTACCTACTTTTCGAGATTTAAAATCTATTTGTTAAGTATTTTTAATTAAATTTATTCTTCATTTTTTAAAAAATCAATGGTACAACAGGTTACAAAAGGCATAAAAATTTCGGTTGAAACAAACTTTGAAGGTACTTTTTATAAAAATTATAAAGTGCATTTTGCATTTGGTTATAAAGTTACCATTGAAAACCAAAGTAAAGATTCTGTTCAATTAAATTCTAGACATTGGAAAATTCTTGATGCATTAAACAATGTGGAATTTGTTGATGGCGAAGGTGTTATTGGAAAAAAACCTGTATTAAAACCTGGAGAATCTCACACTTATACCTCTGGCTGTTTACTTACTTCTCCTTTTGGTGCAATGCAAGGTCATTATAACATGGTCAACTTCTCGACCACTAAAAAGTTTCAAGTAGCTATTCCTACTTTTAAATTGAGTGCGCAATTTGCCCTTAACTAAAAGGCTCTACAAAATCAAACCTATATCGTTTTTCATATTGTTCAATGTGAAAAAATAGGCAATTTGAATACTGTACAAAGTTATAATCCTCATGGTAATTAAATGCTGAATCCTGTATTTTGTAAAAACCATCGACGTCAATATTTCCATAAGGTGATATCCTTTTAAAACGAAATAAATCTGCTTCTTCAGTAAGATGAAGCTCAAACCAAGCACCTGCAGCAATACCATCCAACCATTGCGCATGATTGTTTTTAATTTTAACATGTTTTGGTTCTAATGTTCCCATAAAATTAGGCTTATGATCTTTTAATCGATCTAAAAAATAGCGTCTATTATCTTTTTGTACCGAGGATTGGTATTCTGAAATATTACCTATTTCACTAACTTCATAAACATAGTTTTCAGTATCAGCGATAACCACATTGCCTATAGTACTAGGTGTAAACCATTTTGATTTTTTTAATCGTGTTTTAATGCTAAAATCGGTTACTGAAGCTATTAAACTATCTGTAACAAATCGCGCACAGTTACAAGCATCTTTTATGAATGCTGCATAACGAATAAAATGCCGATTTTGCATTCTGGTAATATGACTTCTGGCTTTATCATAATCAATCGCATTGCAAACCGAAGCTATTAGCTTTCCGTCGCCATGAGTCAATTTAGGATGCGTTGCTAAAAATTCTAAAATTTCATTTAGATTTACAATACTATCATTATTAATGTTAGCTCGAATAGGAAAATCCAATTCATGATCAGTATCTTTTCCTCGTACTCGACCATTTGGAATTGGTGTGATATATCGACCAAAATCATGATACTCCAAAATTCCTGTAGATTTATCTATCAATACAAGCGCAGCATGACCAGCTCTAACATAATTCTTTTTACCTACTCCTAAAAAACGCATATATGGCGAGTACCATTCATCTGCAACCATCACAATGGTTTCAGGATAAGCCAGTGTTAAAATGATTCCTGAATTAGTCATCTATTGATATTGGAAACTGAAATTGTTCAGTTGTTTTTGAATTAGTTAGAAGGTTTTCAAAACTCATATCAACTTCATTATTAACTTTAGCAATTTGAGTAATACTAGTAGTTTTTACAAAAAATCTGTCCATAATAACTCCATAATCTTCATTTCCTTGTCCAGCAGTTTTATGAAACTCCATAATAGAATTTGACGATAATTCCTGTTCTTTTTTAAAATCATCAAACCATTGCAAACGTTCTTGCTTCATTTCGTCGTTATATAATGATGATGATGACCAAATTATCGGTTCTACTGGTAAATTCTTTAAGTGCTTCATAGTACCATCCCAAACCAGCTCCATAAACTCAATAACGTTACTCCATTCAACAATCACAAGTGTAAAAGGCTCTACACCCTCTAGATTATAGTCTTCAATTGCCTTTTCTAAATTATCAGCGACAAGTAAATCTTTCATTACAACGCCTCTACTCAATCTATAAGACTCTTTGCGTTTGTGCATTTCAAATCCTCCATTCAAAACACACAATACTCTTTGTTTTTCACTTATACCAATCCAAGAACCTCCTGCAACCTCATCTTTTGGAAACAAAAGCTTAACGTCTTTAAAAGAATAAAAATCTGGACCTAAGGTATTTCTATTTGGTGCTTCATCTCTATTTGAGGTGAGCACAAAATCGTTTGTTCCTGTTGGAATAAGGGTTACTGTACACATTAATTTTTAAGTCTGTAAACCATTGAGCAACTTACAAAATATCATCAAAAAAATTGTAACTTTGCAATCATTTTTAATAATCATAAAAACTAAAATAAATTATGGGAAAAGGTTTCTTTAACGTACCAGTTGCAGTCAACGAACCTGTAAAAGGCTATGCTCCAGGATCTCCAGAACGTGATGCAGTTTTAAAAGCATACAAAACAATGTTTAACAGTAATACTGATGTACCAATGTACATTAACGGCAAAGATGTTGTAACTGGAAATACTAGAACCATGTCACCTCCTCATGATCATCAACATGTAGTTGGTCAATATCATATTGCAGAACAATCTCATATTGAAGAAGCAATTTCTACAGCTTTGGAGGCAAGAAAATCTTGGGCAGAGATGCCATGGGAACAACGTGCAGGAATCTTTTTAAAAGCAGCTGAATTAATAGCTGGTCCATATAGAGCAAAAATAAATGCAGCAACTATGATTGCGCAATCAAAAACAGTACATCAAGCTGAAATTGATGCTGCTTGTGAATTGATAGACTTTTTACGCTTCAACGTTCAGTTTATGACAGACATTTATCATGAACAACCAGATAGCACAAGCGATGCTTGGAACAGAATTGAGTACAGACCTCTTGAAGGATTCACCTATGCAGTAACTCCTTTTAACTTTACTGCTATTGCTGGAAACCTTCCTGCTTGTATGGCTTTAATGGGGAATGTAGTAGTTTGGAAACCAAGTGACAGCCAAGTATATTCTGCAAAAGTCATTATGGATGTTTTTAAAGAAGCTGGTGTTCCTGCAGGAGTTATCAATGTTGTGTTTGGTGATCCAGTAATGATTACTAACACTGTAATGGCAAGTCCTGACTTTTCTGGATTACATTTTACTGGTTCTACATTTATATTTAAAGAACTTTGGAAACAAATAGGAAACAATATCCACAATTATAAAACCTACCCAAGAATTGTAGGTGAAACAGGTGGGAAAGATTTTATTGTTGCTCACAAAACAGCGAACGCTAAGCAAGTAGCGACAGCTATTTCAAGAGGTGCTTTTGAATTCCAAGGACAAAAATGTAGTGCAGCTTCAAGAGCTTATATTCCTTCAAACTTATGGAGTGACGTAAAAAACTATTTATTAGAGGATATTAAATCGTTTAAAATGGGTTCTCCTGAAGACTTAAGCAACTTTATTACTGCTGTGATTCACGAAGGTTCTTTTGATAAATTGGCTAAATACATTGACCAAGCAAAAACTGATGATAATGCTGAAATTATTGCTGGAGGTGGATATGATAAAAGCAAAGGTTATTTTATTGAACCTACTGTAATTGTTGCTAAAGATCCAAAATATACTACGATGTGTACTGAACTTTTTGGTCCTGTAATTACTATTTATGTGTATGATGAAAATGAGTATGCAGAGACTTTAAAATTAGTAGACGAAACCAGTGAATATGCATTAACAGGAGCTATATTAGCAACTGACAGATATGCTGTTGAGCAAGCTACAAAAGCGCTTCAAAATTGCGCTGGAAACTTCTATATAAACGATAAACCAACAGGAGCAGTCGTTGGTCAGCAGCCATTTGGTGGAGCAAGGGCTTCAGGAACAAATGATAAAGCAGGATCTGCGCAAAACTTATTACGTTGGGTATCTCCAAGAATGATAAAAGAAACGTTTGTAACACCTACTGATTATAGATACCCTTTTTTAGGCTAACAACATCGTAACTAATTTATTTAAAAACCCTTAGAATATATTCTAAGGGTTTTTTTATTAGGCTTTTTAGGGATTTCTTTTGTATATTGAAGTGCTAATTAATTGACAATCAAATGAAAAAAAAATACTTATTATTTCTTTTCCTACTTCCCTTAATTTTATTTTCCCAAACTGAAAGTGCTATTTTAAATATCGATGCAACTATACCTTATCAAGGTTTTGGAGAAAGTACTCCTTTGCTAGGTAGTGCTGAATACAAAATATTTTATAGTGGTAATACAGCAGAAATTGATAAGCCTATCATTTTTGTTGATGGATTTGACCCTAATGACTCAAGAGATATTCCTGCAATGTATAGTTTATTAGATTATGGAAGTGAAAACCTTGGTGACGTTGTAAGAGCTGAAGGATATGACCTAATCGTTTTAAACTTTCCTGAAGAATATTTTAGCCCAACAGACGGAACAACAACTATTAAAGGTGGTGCAGATTTTATACAAAGAAATGCTTTCATTTTAGTTGAGTTGCTAAATGTTATTAATGGTTTAAAAGTTGGACTTGAAGAAAACGTAATTATAGGTCCAAGTATGGGAGGGCTTATATCTCGTTATGCACTGGCTTATATGGAAGATCAGAGTATAGATCACGATACACGTTTGTACGTATCATTTGATTCTCCACATCTTGGAGCTAATGTACCAATGGGAATTCAATACACCTTTAATTATATGGTGAATGGCGATCCTAGTGCCACTGAATTAGAGCCAGTGGTTGCAGGATTACTAAATAGTGCTGCAGCAAAGCAAATGCTAATTGATCATTATCTAGGGCATGTCGATGGCTCAGGAGTTACTCAAGATGGATCTACACATACACCTAAAGGTGCTCCAAATTTTAGGGATGCCTTTCAAACAGAATTGGATGGATTAGGGTTACCTTCAAATACTAGAAACATTGCAGTGACTAATGGTAGTGGGCAAGGTCAGCTTACTGGTACACCAGGAATGGAACTAATTAATCACGTTTTTAATATTGCAACTGGAACTGATGCTACGATTGACATACATTTTACTCCACTTGCATCGCAAAGTATAACCGTTTCAGATATTGATATTACACTTTTTAGTTTTCCTTTGTATTCTTTTTCTGCAACTGCTGAATCAACATCAGCTTCAGATGGTATAGATAGTGCACCTGGAGGTCTTTTTGATCTTTATTCGTTTGATGATGGATCAAGTGCTTTAGTTACCGAATTTGTTAACAATTTAAATTCTCAGTACTTCAATTTTATTCCAACTCTAAGTGGCCTTGGAATAAGTAGTGAAACTAATTGGAATGCTATGCCAGATGAAAACGATTCTCCTTTTGATGATGTATATATTCCAACTAGCAATGAACCTCATGTTCTATTAACAGGAAGTCCAACTGGGAATGTAGAGTTTGTGCTTCAAGAAATAAGACAAGGTAGCCTTAGTACCAATGAGTCAAATACAGCTTATTTAAAATTAGCTCAAAATCCTATTTCAAATGAATTAGTGATACTTAACACCTCTTCTACTCAAAAAGCTAATCTTCAAATTGTGGATATAACAGGAAAAGTTGTTTATGAAAGTAGAAATCAGATTTTGAATGACAGAACTTCAATTCCTTTAAATTTAGCATCTGGATTGTATGTTTTGAATCTTGAATCAGATCATTTATTACTCAAAACTAAATTGGTTGTGAAATAAAAAACAAATAAATTATATGCTAAAGCCTCTAAGTTTGGAGGCTTTTTTATGGCTTATATTTTAATGACAAATGCACTACTTTTTTTGTATCAAAAAAATCTTCATCAAAGTAATCGCTCAAATTGAACAGTGTAGATTTAGGAAAATTCTTTAACTCTTCTGTTAAATCTCCACCTTTTAAATAGAGGATTCCATTTTTAAGGTTATGCTTACTTTTTTTACTGACCTTGTTTTTTACCCAACCAACAAAACTTGGCATAGCTGTCACAGCTCTACTAATAATAAAATCAAATCTCTCATTAATTTCTTCAGCACGTTTGTGCGATGTTTTTACATTGTTCAACCCTAAACTTTCTGCAACTCCATCAACAACTTTTAGTTTTTTATTAATGCTATCTACCAAATGAAAATTACAGTTTGGATATAGTATTGCTAACGGAATTCCAGGAAAACCGCCTCCTGTGCCAACATCTAAAATTGTTGTTCCATCTTTGAACTCCACAACTTTTGCAATACCTAATGAATGTAGTACATGTCGCAAATACAATTCATCAATATCCTTTCGTGAAACCACGTTAATTTTAGCATTCCAATCAAAGTAAAGCTCAAAAAGTTTACTGAATTGCTCATTTTGAATATCAGATAGATTTGGAAAATATTTTTGAATTAACTCCATTAATTAATATTTTAGACAAAATTAACTATTTAGTCGGATAATAAATCTTTTGTAAAAAGGTTATCGGTTTAATAATTAATATATTTGCAACTTATTATATAAAAACGAATAATAGCACGTTATTATATGGATAATATACAAAACATGACTAAACAAGCACTCACCTTCTCTAGAACTGACTCAGCTAAATTTTTCAGAACTTTAAACAAGCGTGTTAATACTTACTTCAAAGAAAACAATATTAAAAAAACTGGAAATTGGAAATTATATCTTAAGGCCATTTTTATGTTTGTTTTACTACTTGGTCCTCTCGTATTATTATTAACTGTTAATTTACCAACTTGGGCTTTGATTTTATGTATGGTTACCATTGGTATTGGTATGGCTGGAGTTGGAATGAATGTAATGCATGATGCCAATCATGGTTCATTCTCTAGTAAAAAATGGGTTAACAAACTAATGGGAAGCAGCATTCATATACTTGCTGGAAATGATTACAACTGGAAAGTACAACATAATGTTTTACATCATACTTATACAAATATACAAGGACATGATGAAGATATAGATGCTGGTAGAATCATTCGTTTTTCAAAACATTCTAAATGGTTTAAAATACATCAATATCAAAAATATTATGCTTTCTTTTTATATGGCTTGTTAACTGTAAATTGGGCAATTACAACAGATTTCAAACAAACTTACCAATATTTAAAAAGAAAATTATCTTATGGTAAAATGCCACATCCAGCAACGCAATGGACAAAATTAATTATAGGTAAAATTATTTATTATGCCATTTGGGTTGTCTTACCACTTTCACTTGGATATACTTGGTACCAAGTACTTATTGGTTTCTTAATAATGCATTATACGGCAGGAATCATTCTAAGTATTATATTCCAATTAGCTCATGTAATGCCAAATACAGAAATGCCTTTACCAGATGAAAATGGTAATATGAAAAATACGTGGGCAATACATCAGTTATTTACAACTTCTAACTTTTCACCTAAAAGCTGGTTAGTAGAATTTTATACTGGTGGATTAAACAGACAAGTAGAGCATCATTTATTTTCGCATATTAGTCATATTCATTATGGTAAAATAGCCAAAATAGTTAAAGAAACTGCAAAAGAGTTTAGTTTACCATACAACGAATATAATACGATATGGAAAGCCATTGCAGAGCATTACAGACAACTTAAAGTTTTAGGTAAAAATCCAAATTTGGCCTAATTTATTATTTACTTATTGTAACAATATTTTCAATGAACCAACTTTCTGATAGAATAAACAATCTATCAACATCAGCTACTTTGGCAATGGCAGCCAAAGCCAGAGAATTAAGAGCCGAAGGAAAAGACATTATTGGCTTAAGTCTTGGAGAACCAGATTTTAACACACCAGAATTTATTAAGGATGCAGCTATAAAAGCTGTAAACGACAACTACAACTCATACACTCCAGTTGATGGTTATGTCGAGTTAAAAGAAGCTATTATTACAAAATTTAAACGTGATAATGGTTTAGAATATTCGTTACCGCAAATAGTTGTTTCTACAGGAGCCAAACAAGCTTTAGCCAACGTAGCAGCAGCTATGCTAAATCCTGGTGATGAAGTCATTTTACCTTGTCCTTATTGGGTTAGTTATAGTGATATTGTAAAATTAAATGAAGGTGTTCCTATTGAAGTCAAAACGACAATTGACACAGACTTCAAAATGACTGCTGAACAATTAGAAGCTGCAATTACACCAAAAACTAAAATGATTTGGTATAGTTCACCATGTAATCCAAGTGGCTCAGTTTACAGTAAACAGGAATTACGTGATTTAGCTGATGTACTTCAAAAATATCCAAATATTTACGTAGTATCTGACGAAATTTATGAACATATAAACTTTGTTGGTGGTCATGCAAGTATGGCTCAATTTGAAGACATGTATGATAGAACTGTTACAGTAAATGGTGTTTCAAAAGCATTTGCCATGACTGGTTGGCGTATTGGATTTATCGGAGCTCCAGAGTTTATTGCTAGAGCATGTAATAAAATGCAAGGGCAAATTACCAGTGGAGCTAATTGTATTGCACAGAGAGCTGTAATTACAGCTATGGAAGCTTCTCCTGATAGCGTTCAATATATGATTGATGAATTTAAGGTTCGTCGTGATTTAGTTCTCAATTTATTAAGCGATATCGATGGATTCAATACAAACACACCTGAAGGTGCTTTTTATGTATTCCCTGATATTTCAAGCTTTTTTGGAAAAACATTAAAAGGAACAACAATTAATAATGCTACAGATTTTTCAATGTATTTATTGGAAGAAGCTCTAGTAGCAACTGTAACAGGAGATGCTTTTGGAAATCCGAACTGTATCAGAATTTCTTATGCAGCTTCTCAAGAACAAATAATTGAAGCCATAAATCGAATTAAAAAAGCTGTTAGTTAGATCATAAACAAATAAAATCAAGAAAGCCACAACAGACTAATTGTTGTGGCTTTCTTTTTAACTAACTACTACTAAAATGAAAATTAAGTATTTCATTCAAACCATATCGAAAATAATATGAATTTTACATGTGATAACTAAAAAAATAAAAACTATCACATGAAAATATTTATAAACCTTACTACACTATAATATGTAAAATAGTACTGTAATAAGTATGATAGAAATTGCTATAAAAGCAATGATTCTTCTTTTTAAAACTTGCTCATTCTCATATATCATTCGTTCTTTTAAACGTCTTATAGTATGAGGCTGAGCTTTTGGAAAATCATATTCTGGTTTTTCTTTATAAGAATATCCTCCCAAACTTTTTTTAAACTTCTCTCTTTTATTTAACAATTTTCTGTTGTTCTTTAAAACAACATTCATTGATCCTGATCCTCCAAATCCCATAATTTCAAAATTTAAATTATACAACCACTCGATAGAATAGTCATGTTACAAGTAACATACTATGTAATTCATAAAAGTGTTTTGAAAATGCTCAGAAACAACAGTTAAATGTCAGATTAAAATTACTACTAACTTAATGTAGCAACTATTGCAATAGCAAAAACAGAAAGTTTTAAAATGGCATCTATACTTGGTGAGTATTGAAATTGTTTACTCTTAATTCGTTGCTTAATTCCGAATACCGAATTCGGATTTGAATTAAAGAAATTATTTTGAATCTCTTCTTTGTAATTTGATGTTAATATTCCTTCGTTTTTAAATACAAAGGGTTCTTTTTTCTGTTTAGGTAATGGATCGAAATCCGCTTTAGTTAATACTAATTCCATGATTATTATTTTTGATTGATGTTATACTTATAAGACGTATATTTAATAAAATTGTTACAGGAAATCGTACGCTATCACTCAATTTAATACCTAAAAATTCATGGAGAATATTGAAAATATTAATGGTGTGGGAAGAAATGGATTTTAAAAAATATTTGCAAAATTACCTGTTTCTCCAGAAAAAAGGAGTAAATAAAATAAGTACAGTGAACAGTTCTAAACGACCAATTAGCATTAAAAAAGAACACCACCATTTACCCAAAGTTGGCATATTATAGAAATTATCTACTGGTCCGAAATCACCTAACGCTGGACCAACATTACCCAAGCTAGAAGCAGCTACTCCAACGGATGATTCAAAATCCAATCCTAACATTGAGAATCCCAAAGCTCCAACAATAAAGGATAGCATGTACAAAATGAAAAAGGCAAGAATATTAAAAACAATTCCTTCTGTTATGGATTTGTTGTTGTATCGCACTGGTAAAATAGCATTAGGATGCAGAGTTCTCTTAAATTCAACAAATCCATTTTTAATCATTAATAAATGCCTTACAACCTTCACTCCACCAGAAGTACTTCCTGCAGAACCACCAAGAAACATCAAACCAAAGAAAAACACCATTAAAAAAGGCGTCCACAACGTATAATCTGCAGTTACAAAACCTGTTGTAGTTACAATTGCCAATACTTGAAATAAGGAATGTCTAAAAGCGCTCTCAGCTTCTCCTAAAACCATTGGATGGCTTACAGATGAAGCCGCAACATCAGCATTAAAATAAATAATTAATGCAGCAATAATGGTGAATATTCCTATGAATTTGAAATACAGCTTAAACTCTTCGTCCTTTATTATTTTCTGAACTTTTCCTTTAAAAGCAAAGTAACTAAGCACAAAATTGGTTCCAGCCAAAAACATAAATACCATAACAATATATTGTATGATTGGCTGACCATTCCAATGTGCTAAACTCGTATTTTTTGTTGAAAATCCTCCAGTAGATAACGTGCACATAGAGTGGTTAATCGCGTCAAAAAATGACATTCCAGCTACTTTAAGCAAAATGGTTTCAGCTGCTGTGTAACCAACATAAATAAGCCACAATCTTTTGGCGGTATCAGTTATTCTTGGGTGTAATTTATCTGCACTTGGTCCAGGTGCTTCAGCTGCAAAGAGCTGCATACCACCAATACCAAGCAATGGTAAAATGGCTATTGCCAAAACAATGATTCCCATTCCACCAATCCAATGCGTTAAACTTCTCCAGAACAAAATACCTTCTGGTAAAGACTCAATATCATTTAGAATGGTTGAACCAGTTGTAGTATATCCTGAAATTGTTTCAAAAAAAGCATTTGTAAAAACTGGAATAGAGTCTGTAAATAAATATGGCATAGTGCCAGACAAGGCCATTATTAGCCATCCGAAAGTTACAACTATATAACCTTCACGTTTACCCATTTCTTTATTAGGCTTCATTGTAGCCAACATTGTCAAACCTCCAAATACTAAGGAAACAATTCCAGCTAATCCTATTGGAAATGTAGCTCCATCATCATAAATAAAACTCATTAAGGTTGCCAACAACATAAAGCCACCATTAAATAATAATAGCAAGCCTAAAAAGTGAAAGATTATTTTATAGTTAAGTTTCATTTAAAAGAAAAAGCTTTCTACTTTCTTAATGGATTGTGGTAAACAACACACAACAATTCGATCTCCAGATTGCACTTTAAAATCACCTAAAGCTGTAATCCCTTCTCCTTCTCTAATAATACCACCTATTATTGCTGACCTAGGAAAATCAAGTTCTTTAATTAATTTATCGCAAATTTTAGAAGTTGGCTTTACAATAAACTCCAAAAGCTCTGCGTCCATATTACTTAACTTGGTCATTGCAACAACTTCTCCTCTTCTAATGTATCTGAAAATACTATTAGCTGCCAATAATTTTTTATTGATAATGGTATCAATACCAATGGAGTGAGAAAGTTCAAAATAATCAATGTTTTCAACTAATGCTACAGTTTTTTTCACGCCTTTGGATTTTGCAACCAAGCAAGACATAATGTTAGTTTCAGAATTTCCAGTTACTGAAATAAAGGCATCCATATCTTGAATATTTTCTTCTTCAAGAAGTTCTACATTTCTTCCATCTCCTTTTATAACAAGCGTATTTGGCAAATCATCTGCAAGGTCATAAGCTCTGCTCTTATCTTTTTCAATAAGTTTTATATTAAATTTACTGTCTGTAAGTCCACTTGCAGTTTTATAACCAATTCTTCCGCCACCAAGTATCATAACATTTTTAATCTCAGTTCTTATTTTTCCTGTTAACTTACATAGCTCTTCATCTCCTCCTTTAGAAGTAATAAAAACCACGTGATCTCCTTCTTTTAAGACTGTATCTCCTCTAGGAATAATGGTTAAATGAGAGCCAAATCGCTGAATTGCAATAGGAATAAAATGTATTTCAGGCATCAATTTAGCAGCTTCTTTTATAGGCTTTCCGACAATTTTAGCAGTTCTGGACAAATTAAGACCAAGCATGGTGAGTGCTCCATCTTCAAATGCATAAGTATCATTAAATACAGATTGGTTTAGTAGTAATTCTATTTCTACTGCTGCCAATGATTCTGGAGAAATTAGTTCGTCAATACCAAATCTGGTAAAACCAACTTCCTCCTTCATATCTATGAACTCGGTATTGGAAATTCTTGCAATAGTTTGTGTAGCTCCAAGTTGTTTTGCTAGTACACAAGCAGTAATATTAGTGGTTTCAGAAGAGGTAACAGCAATAAATAGTTCTGTATCCTTTATTCTGGCTTCCTTTAAAATTGCTATTGAAGTCGCATCACCTTTTATCACTTTAATATCTAAGTGAGTATCTGCATACAAAAGACTTTCCTTTTTTGAATCTATTAGTGTAATTTCCTGAGATTCGTATGATAATAATTTAGCTAAATGAAATCCTACTTCACCTGCTCCAGCAATTATTATTTTCATCTATAAAGTTTGATTAAAAAAGATGTGCAAATATAATTTAATTTTAGGGATTTGTTGCTGAAATCCATTTCTTTGCACAAATATTGAACTTAGCCCAGTTATTTTATAAAATGTCTGAAAAAGTAAAGCCATATAAAAACAGTGACCTGACCAAAAAGGAGCAGGTTACACAAATGTTTGATACCATTTCAAAAGAGTATGATGGACTCAATCGAGTAATCTCGTTTGGAATTGATATAAAATGGCGTAAAAAAGTGGTTAATATAGTTGGAAAACAAAACCCTAATTCTATTTTAGATATTGCTACTGGAACAGGTGATTTAGCAATTAATCTTGCTAAAACTAATGCCGAAAAAATTGTTGGATTTGACATCAGCCCTGGAATGCTAGAAGTTGGTAAGAAAAAAATTACTCAAAAACACCTAGAAAATAAAATCGAAATGGTTTTGGGTGATTCTGAAAAAATGCCTTTTGATGACAACTCATTTGATGCTATTACTGTTGCTTTTGGTGTACGAAACTTTGAAAACTTGGAGCAAGGTCTTTCAGAAATTTTAAGAGTACTAAAACCAAATGGAATTTTTGTGATTTTAGAAACCTCTGTGCCTACAAAAACACCCTTTAAACAAGGTTATAAATTTTATACAAAACGTATTTTACCACTGATTGGGAAACTATTCTCAAGAGACAAAGTTGCCTATTCTTATTTATGCGAATCTGCATCAGTTTTTCCATATGGAGATGAGCTTAACAATATTTTACGTAAAATTGGGTTTATAAATGCGGAAGCTTTGCCTCAAACATTTGGTGTTGCGACCATTTATACAGCATCTAAATCTTAATATGAAGAAACTATTTTTTGTTTTAGCGTTAATTTTTGTATCACAAAATATTGATGCTCAATTATTTACAAAAGAGAAGATACAAAATCAAGCTAATATTGACAAGATGAAATATTCTTGGGGTTATTATCTTGGCTTTAACGATTACGACTTTAATTTTGATTACAACCAAGATCGTGAAGATATTCAGGTGCAAAAAACCTTAGGTTTTAACGTTGGTCTTGTAGGGAATATGCGAATTAATGACTATTTGGATTTAAGGCTTGAACCAGGACTTATAATCACAAGAAGAAATTTGATGTATGACGAAAGTTATTTTCAAGGATTGGATTTTAACAACTCAGATTTAATTCGTGAAGTTCGGTCAACGTACATACACTTTCCCTTACTACTTAAATTTTCTACTAAACGTTTTAACAACATCAAGCCATTTATAGTTGGTGGTTTTTCTGCAGCTTTGAATTTATCAAGTAATGAAGAAAACCCAGAAGATAATACTGTTGGTCAGTTTAGAACTAAAAGAGGTATGCTTTTTTATGAGTTAGGAATTGGAATAGATCTGTATTTATTCTGGTTTAAATTTACACCTTCAATTCGCGGTGTTTTTGCTTTAAATGATGAGTTAATCAGAGACAACGATAATGCTAACAGTCCTTGGACTAGTAACGTACATACCATGAAAACAAGAGGTTTGTTTATTAATTTTACGTTTCAGTAGTTAGTTTCTTCTCTTAAATTCACTCAGTAATATTGCAGTCGCATTTGCAACATTAAGGCTTTCAGTTTGCTTTAAGTTGCCAAATCGAGGTATTGAAATTCTCTTATGTATCAATGTTTCTAATTCGCTCTTAATTCCATTTGCTTCATTACCTAAAACTATAATTCCTTTCTGCGGAAGAGTTTCTTCATATATGTTTTCTCCATCCATAAAAGCACCAAAACTAGTAGTATTTTCTTCTCTTAGAATTTGTTCTAAATCCTTATAAACCACATTAACCCTTGTAATTGAACCCATTGTAGCCTGAATCACTTTTGGGTTATAGCAATCTACTGTTTCTGTATTACAAACTAAATCCTTAACTCCAAACCAATCGCATAAGCGTATAATAGTCCCAAGGTTTCCAGGATCTCTCACATTATCCAAAGCAACAACCAAATTATTAAAGTCAACAGATTGTTCATTCGGAATTTCAAATAATGCCAGAGCAGTATTAGGCGTTTTTAAAGCACTTATTTTTTTAAGCTCATTTGGTGAGATTATTGTTTGCAAATTAGTTGAAACATGAAAATCATCACTAATTGTATACAATTGTCGAAGTTTGAATTTTGAGTTTAGTAGCTCATTAATAGTCTTAACACCTTCAGCAAAAAATAATTGATGTTGGGAGCGAAATTTTTTTTGACTTAAACTCGTTATTAACTTGATCTGACTTTTACTGAGCATTTAAACACAAATTCTTTTGATGTCATAAAGAAAATGAAAAAATCTATATTTCAAACGGAAATAATGTATTTTTGGTCTGTTATTTGCTTTATACCCTAAAACTCTTATTAATATCATTTAGTTGAAACAACTGCTTAACAAAATATTACTCCTTTGCATTGTATTAGGTTTTATTACCTCATGTAACGTATTAAAAAGAGTTGGAGATGACGAACATTTGTTAATGCAAAATACTTTATTGGTAGATGGCAAAAAGGAAAAGTCTGAAGCTATAAACAACCTTATAAGTCAACGACAAAACAGTAAACTATTAGGTTTTCCGCTGCGATTGCATATATACAATCTCGCTAGAGCGAATAGAGATTCTGTTTTTGAAGATTGGTTAAACGAAAACCCAAAGCGTAAAAAGCGATTGATAAATCGTTACTCGAAAAAACAGGTTGACAGATTAAAAGAATCTACGATTGGGTTTAATAATTGGTTAAAAAAAACTGGAGAAGCTCCAGTAATCATTGATACTTCAAGAACCAATAAAACTTTAGAAAAATTAAAGACATATTATTTCAGAAGAGGTTATTTTGATCGTGAAGCATCTTACGAAATAGATACTATAGGTAAAAATAGAGCTTCAATTACATATAAAGTTGACTTGAAATCTCCATATATTATAGATTCTTTAACCACTCTAATTGCATCACCAATTATTGACTCACTGTATGAATCAAAAAAAGAAAACTCATTCATTAAAATTGGAAGGCAGTATGAAGCAAATGATTATGCCAAAGAACTCAATCGTCTAACAAATGATTTTAGAAATTCTGGTGTATATCATTTTAACCAGGATTACATAAACTTTGATATTGATACAATCTTGCCAGACAATGCCCTTAACACAGAACTACAAATAAAAAACAGGCAAATCCGAAATGAAGACTCAACAGCGCGTGTTCCATTTAAAATATATAAAATAAAAGAAGTAAATATTATAACCGATGAAAATTCAATAAATCAAGGAACTGCATTTTCAGATTCTACTAACCATAAAAATTTTAATTTTTATAGCCATGACAAAATGCGTTATAGACCAAAAGCTATAGCAGATGCCATTTTTATTAATAAGGGCAGCGTTTTTAGTGATCTTGACAGAACTAGAACTTACAGGCACTTAAACAATCTTCAAACTTTTAAATACCCAAGTATTGATTATGTTGAAAACATTGAAGACACCACATTAACAGCAAATATTACTCTATCTCCAAGAAAAAAATATGGATTGGGATTAGATTTGAATGTATCTCAAAGTAACATACAATCCGTTGGGTTTTCTTTCAGTACATCACTTCGTATTCGAAATATTTTTAGAGGAGCTGAAACTTTGGAAATTTCAGGAATTGGTGCTATTGGTGCATCAAAAGATGGATCAAAAGATGGCGATCCTTTCTTTAATATTAATGAATTTGGTGGTGATGTAAAACTAATAATCCCTAGATTTTTCTTCCCTTTTAATACCGAAAGAATAATTCCAAAATATATGTCGCCAAGCACAAGAATAAGTCTTGGTTTCACTAGTCAAACTAATATAGGACTGGACAAGCAAACTGTTAATGGTATATTTAATTATCGTTGGAGCCCTAAACCAACACTCAGTCATAGTCTAGACCTCTTTAACACACAATACGTCCGAAATCTAAATCCAGGCAATTACTTTAATGTATATCAAAATAGCTTTAATAGACTGAAAAACATAGCATTAGGAAGCTACAATACACCTTCTGAATTTATATCAACTGATTCTGACGGAGATCAAAGTTTGATTAAATCAAAGTCAGATGAATTCATTGATTTGGTTTTACAAGATGATGTTTATCAAGCTTCAAATCCGAATGACTATCAAACAGTTAATAACATTGATGAACGAAAAAGCCGTTTAACAGAAGACAATCTAATTTTAGCATCTAATTTTAGTTATATATTAGATAAACGTGAGGATTTATTTGACAATAGTTTTTCTATTTTTAGAGCCAAACTGGAGCTTGCTGGCAATCTGTTGGCCAATACTTCAAGGCTAATTGGTTTAAATAAAAACTCTGATAATCGTTATGAAATTTTTGGAGTAGCATATTCACAATATGTAAAAACAGAATTAGACTATGTAAAACATTGGTCTATTGGAAGAAACAATGTTTTAGCTACAAGGGTTTTCTTTGGTATAGCAATTCCTTACGGTAATTCTAATAGCATTCCATTCTCAAGAAGCTTCTTTGCTGGAGGAGCCAATGATAATAGAGCTTGGACTGCTTACAACTTAGGTCCTGGAAGTTCTGACACTAATAACGAATTCAATGAAGCCAACCTAAAGCTTGCTTTTAGTCTGGAGCATCGTTATAACTTATTCGGAAATCTTAATGGAGCTTTCTTCGTAGATATTGGAAACATATGGAATGTCTTGGATAATGAGGATGACCCAAATGCAACTTTTGATAGTTTAAGTTCGCTTAAAGACATTGCTATTGGATCAGGTTTTGGCTTACGTTACGATTTTGGGTTTTTTGTATTAAGAGGAGATATTGGTTTTAAAACTTACGACCCTTCTTATAGAGAGCAAAACAGGTGGTTTAATGATTTCAACTTTAGTAATGCCGTTTATAATATAGGTATTAACTATCCTTTTTAGAAGAAGTTTTACCTAAAAACACCTCAATCGATTTCGTATAAGTTCGTTAATATCTAAGTTATTTCTTAACTCGATTTATTCAAAAAATCATTACTTTTGGAGTCTTACTATTTTTCAATAAAAAACCTTAATAATGAGCCATAATATTAAAGCAGGAGTTGCTACAGGAAGAGAAGTTCAAGAGATTTTTAAACTTGCCAAAGAAAAGGGATTTGCATTACCAGCTGTAAATGTTGTTGGTTCAAACAGTATTAATGGTGTTTTAGAAACAGCAAGGGATTTAAATGCGCCTGTAATTATTCAATTTTCCAATGGTGGTGGTTGTTTCAATGCTGGAAAAGGACTTTCAAACGATAACCAAAAAGCAGCAATAGCTGGTTCTGTTGCAGGAGCAAAACACGTACATTTATTAGCAAAAGAATATGGCGTACCTGTAATTTTACATACAGATCATTGTGCAAAAAAATTACTGCCTTGGATAGATGGTTTATTAGATGCAAGTGAAGAACATTTTGCACAAACTGGAAAGCCTCTTTACAGTTCTCATATGATTGATTTATCTGAAGAACCTATTGAAGAAAATATTGAGATTTGCAAACAATACCTAAAGCGAATGAGCAAAATGGGAATGACGCTTGAAATTGAATTAGGTATTACTGGCGGTGAAGAAGATGGAGTCGATAACACTGATGTTGATGATTCAAAACTTTATACTCAGCCTGAAGAAGTGGCTTACGCTTATGAAGAATTAAGTAAAATCAGTGATCAATTTACTGTCGCTGCAGCATTTGGAAATGTTCATGGTGTATATAAACCTGGAAATGTAAAATTAACACCAAAAATTTTAAAGAACTCTCAGGAATATGTGTCGAAAAAATATAATGTACGTCACAACCACATCGACTTTGTGTTTCATGGTGGATCAGGATCAACTGTTGAAGAAATAAGAGAAGCTATTGGATATGGAGTAATTAAGATGAATATTGACACAGACATGCAATATGCTTTTATGAGTGGTATTAGAGATTATTTTAAAACCAATGAAGCTTATTTACAATCTCAAATTGGCAATCCTGATGGTGAAGATGTACCAAACAAAAAATACTACGATCCAAGAAAATGGCTACGCGAAGCAGAAAACAGTTTTGTTGTACGCTTAAAGAAAGCATTTGAAGATTTAAATAATGTGAATACATTATAAAATTTGTGTAGTTTTGCATTTAACTAACAACTAAAATTACCTCATGGCAATGGCTTGGTTTAAACGAAAGGATAAAGGTATACAAACACCTACTGAAGCTAAAAAGGATACTCCTAAAGGCTTATGGTATAAATCTCCAACTGGAAAAGTAATAGATACTGAAGAACTTGAAAAAAACTATTATGTAAGTCCAGAAGATGGATATCATGTAAGAGTTGGAAGTAAAGAATATTTTGAAATCTTGTTTGACGACAATAAATTTAAGGAACTTGATGCCAACTTAACATCAAAGGACCCTCTTAAGTTTGAAGATACTAAAAAATATCCGGATCGCTTAAAAGCTGCAACTGAAAAAACCAAACTAAAAGATGCTATCAGGACTGCTGTAGGAAAATCTAAAGGAAAGGATTTAGTAGTTGCTTGTATGGATTTCACTTTCATTGGTGGATCCATGGGAAGTGTTGTTGGTGAAAAAATAGCCAGAGCTGCAGATTATGCTTTAAAAAAGAAAACTCCTTTTATGATTATTTCGAAATCTGGTGGAGCACGTATGATGGAAGCTGCATATTCATTAATGCAATTAGCAAAAACATCATCAAAATTGGCACAATTAGCCGAAGCTAAAGTACCTTATATTTCGTTGTGTACAGATCCAACAACAGGCGGAACTACAGCTTCTTTTGCAATGCTAGGCGATATCAATATTAGTGAGCCAGGAGCTTTAATTGGTTTTGCTGGACCTCGAGTAGTAAGAGATACCACAGGAAAAGAATTACCCGAAGGCTTTCAAACTGCTGAATTTGTCTTGGAACATGGTTTCTTAGATTTTATATCACACAGAAAAGATCTTAAAGACAACATAAATCTTTATATAGATTTAATAACCAACCAACCTTTAAGACCATAAAAAAGCGAGCCAAATGGCTCGCTTTTTTTGTTTCTCTAGGGCAAAAAAAAATCTAATTCAAAGTAATATCAATTACAGTACCTTCATCAAACGTAAAGGTTGCTTGATTGTCACAATCGCCTTCACCATAATCAAACACTCCAGAAAAATTTGTACGTTCAACATCAATCGAACCACTTACAAAATAATAGCATACCACTTCTCTTCTTAGAGGGATCACAACCTCGTAAGAATGTGTGTTACCATTTACAAAAGTCGATGTCCAGTTTCCAGTAACTTCAAATACATTATCACTCCATACACCACTTCCAAAACCTTCAATCCATTCTCTAACTTTCACACCATTTCTTGAAGCTTGTAAACCACTAGGCCAAATAACAGTGATGTCAGTTGTTTTTGTAAACTGTGGATTACCATCATCATTTGAAAGAACTTTTACGATAGTCTTACCACCAACAATATTTTTATTGTTAAAATAGAAGTCTTCAAGGGTTTTAGTAATGGTAATTTGTTGAGCTTCAGGATTTCGTTCGTAACTCAAAATCATTTTTCCCTTCAATAAATTTCCATTTACCATACAGCCTTCAGTACCAAAGTCAATAGTAATTTCTCTCGACATTGATTCAATTACCACAGTAATTGTAACACATTCTGGTAACATACTAACTGACCTATCTAAATCACCAGTAGTATTTGCTCCAGTTTCTAAGGCTTCTTGATCTTCATAAGCTTGAATAGCTATATCATCCATAGAATCTGATGCTCTATCAATTTCTGATGACAATGCTACTTCTGAATAATCTTGCGTGTCTGGTTCTTGATTATCAGAATCATCCTTACTACACGCTGTGAATGTTAATCCTAATACTGAAATAAACATCCATACATTTCCTAACAATTTTAATTTTTTCATGATTGCTTTTTTTATGTTAATATAGTGTTAAGACCCAATCATTTTCAAAAGGTTTAAAACCGTTCATCGAAAAATTAATCTTTATACTCAAAAAACTTCCAAATAATTAAAAATTACTATATTTGCCGCTTGAAGGAAAATCTTTCATAGTACATAAAAATCATTTACAATAATATTAGCATGTATTTAGATCAAAAAGAAAAAGAGGCAATCTTTAAAAAACACGGTAAAAACGCAAAAGACACAGGATCATCTGAAGGACAGATAGCGTTGTTTACTTACAGAATCAACCACTTAACTGAACACTTAAAAAACAATCGTAAAGATTATAATACTGAGCGTTCTTTGGTTAAATTAGTAGGGAAGCGTCGTTCTTTACTAGATTACTTAGCAAAAACAGATATTTTAAGATATCGTGCCATAGTAAAAGAATTAGGATTAAGAAAATAATCACAATATAAGAGGCTTCTAGCCTCTTTTTTGTTTTATAATAACTCAAACGTAAGAGTAGAAAATTCGTAGATAAGAAGCTTTTTATAGTTTTTCATTGGTCAAGGCATTTAATGCCATTATTAAACAACTACACAACAACACAACGACCATTGTTTAACAAAGTTCTGACATATTGTTATGAACAAGAATTAAAAATTTATGATTCCAAAAACTTACAAAGAGGTCATTGACCTAGGTGATGGTAGGGAAATTTCTATCGAAACCGGAAAATTAGCAAAACAAGCTCATGGTAGCGTTGTTGTGCAATCTGGAAAATGTATGTTATTATGTACAGTTGTTTCCAATTACAAACAAAGTCCAGTAGACTTTTTACCATTAACAGTAGATTATAGAGAAAAATTTGCTGCAGCAGGACGTTATCCTGGAGGATTCTTTAAAAGAGAAGCAAGACCTAGTGATGGTGAAGTATTAACAATGCGTTTAGTAGATCGTGTATTACGTCCATTATTCCCAAAGGATTATCACTCTGAAACTCAGGTAATGATTCAATTAATGTCTCATGATGAGAACGTTATGCCAGATGCTATGGCAGGATTAGCTGCTTCGGCTGCAATTCAATTGTCTGATTTTCCTTTTGAATGTCCAATATCTGAAGCGAGAGTTGGTCGTATTAATGGAGAATTTATCATCAATCCAACATTTGAGCAATTAGCAGAATCTGATATTGATATGATGATTGGTGCTTCAGCTGATTCAGTAATGATGGTTGAAGGTGAAATGGATGAGATTTCTGAAGAAGAAATGGCAGATGCAATTAAATTTGCACACGAAGCTATTAAAGTACAATGTGCTGCTCAAGTTAGATTAGCTGAAGCCTTTGGAAAGAAAGAGGTTCGTGAATATGAAGGTGAAAGAGAAGATGAAGATTTGGCCAAAAAAGTTCATGATATGGCTTACGATAAAGTGTATGCAATTGCAAAAGCTGGATCATCTAAACATGAAAGAAGTGCCGCATTTGAAGAAATTAAAGAAGAAATCAAAGCTACTTTTTCTGAAGAAGAATTAGAAGATTTTGGTGATTTAGTATCTAAGTATTATCGTAAAGCTGAAAAAGCTGCAATTAGAGATTTAACCTTAAATGAAGGCTTACGTTTAGATGGTCGACAAACTACAGATATTAGACCAATTTGGTGTGAAGTAGATTACTTACCATCAACTCATGGTTCTTCAATCTTTACACGTGGTGAAACTCAAGCACTAGCAACAGTAACTCTAGGAACATCTAGAGATGCAAACCAAATAGATATGCCCTCTCAAGAAGGCGAAGAGCGTTTCTATTTACATTATAATTTCCCTCCTTTTTGTACTGGAGAAGCTAGACCAATTCGTGGAACGTCTCGTAGAGAAGTTGGACATGGTAACTTAGCACAACGTGCTTTAAAAGGAATGATTCCTGAAGATTGTCCATATACAGTAAGAGTTGTGTCTGAAGTTTTAGAATCTAACGGTTCATCTTCAATGGCAACAGTATGTTCTGGTACTATGGCACTTATGGATGCTGGTGTACAAATGACAAAGCCAGTTTCTGGTATTGCCATGGGATTAATTTCTGATGCTGATTCTGGAAAATATGCAGTTTTATCTGATATTTTAGGTGATGAAGATCATTTAGGAGATATGGATTTTAAAGTTACTGGTACTGCAGATGGTATTACAGCTTGCCAAATGGATATTAAAGTTAAAGGATTGTCTTATGAGATTTTAGTGAATGCATTAAAACAAGCTCGTGATGGTCGTTTACACATCCTAGAAAAGTTAACCGATACTATTGCACAACCTAATGCTGAAGTTAAGGAACATGCTCCAACAATGGTTACAAGACGCATTCCTAATGAATTTATTGGTGCATTGATTGGTCCTGGTGGAAAAGTAATTCAAGAATTACAAAAAGAAACTGAAACGACTATTGTTATCAATGAAGATCCAGTAACTGAAGAAGGAGTTGTTGAAATCCTTGGTGTTGGTAGTACAGGTATTGATGCTGTAATGGCAAAAATCGATTCTTTATTATTTAAACCAGAGGTTGGTAGCGTATATGAAGTAAAAGTAATCAAAATGTTAGATTTTGGTGCTGTTGTAGAATATATGGAAGCTCCAGGAAACGAAGTATTATTACACGTAAGTGAACTTGCATGGGAACGTACAGAAAATGTATCTGATGTTGTAAACATGGGAGATGTTTTTGATGTGAAGTACTTCGGTGTTGATAAACGTACAAGAAAAGAAAAAGTATCTCGTAAGGCGATTTTGCCAAAACCTGAAGGTTATGTTGAAAGACCTCCTAGAGATAATAATCGTGGACGCGACAACAGAGGACGTGATAATCGTGGTAGAGATAATCGTGGACGTGATAACCGCAGAAACGACAAAAGAGAATCATAAAATCTTTTAAATGATAAAATAAAAACCTCTCAAATAATTTTGAGAGGTTTTTTTATTCATTCTATTATTTTCCTGAAAAGTTCCCATTTTTCTTTATCTCCTTCAATCTTAATGGTTTTTGAATTTTTAAAAACACTTGTGAGTCCTCCAATAGCTCCTCCTCCAATAGCTCCAACCAATCCAAATGCACTTGCTCCTTCTGCTGCTGTATAACCAAATATCCAAGCATCAGGATCAGCAGTTGCTGCACCTAAAACACCTAACGTGGTGGCTCCTGCTATCGAGCCTATTAATGCATTGCTTCCTGTAGATCTTTTGGTTTTTATATAGTTAATATCCTTTAAAGATATGCTCAAATACTCATTACTCCTACTTAACTCTAAAGTAGAATCTGTAACCTTAGCGACATAACCTTTGCCTATTTTTTTGCCTTCGAAGTCAAATACTCTGACAAATAGCTTCTTGTTTTTAGTTTCGTTTTGAGAAAACACTTCTATTGGAGCAAATGAAATTATTAGAAGCATTAAAACTCTTAATATGATAATATTATTTTTCATGATTAAATTTTTAAAATTGTTTTTATTCTATTTCAACATCAAAAACTCCATTTTCAACATGCCTTGGATCTTGTTCATATCTTGCAATAATGTTAAAGGTGCCTTTAATATTTGTGTTTGTTAATTCCGTTACTCTTACGTTTACTTCATCAAGCATTAATGGAGTACTACCTCCAGATTCGCCTGGACAAGCTGCAGCTGAATTAATTGAATAGCTTGTAAATCCTAATTCTTCCAAAGTGAAATCATCTGATTGATTAATTGGCACATCGAATCTAACTACAATCTTACCTTCGGAGCAGCTTCTACCAAATATTGTCAAATATCCTGTAGTACCTGGAAATTCTTTTGCCTTATCAACTGTCAAGTTTATTTCATTACCATCAAAGTCAGCTTTCATAATTCCAAAAGAATGAAATGAGGAGTTGCTATCGTTGTCTGAACTACAAGCTGTGACAAATAATACTATGAGTAATAAAAAGTTGATTTTTAGTGTTGTTTTCATATAATATATTTTAAAGTTAAAGTTGGTAGGTGAGCCCTAATTTGGTAGATCTTATTTCGTTTTGTCCAGATTCATATAAAATGCTTAATGTGTACTTTTTCAGTCTTAATCCGAAAGTAAATCCGCTGAATCCGTTTTTATCATTATATACATTGGTTTCTTCTAGATTTAGTAATCCTCCAAAATAAAAACCAAGAGTTATTGCTTCTTCATCAGATATCTTTAAAGCATATTCTGAATATAAATGATAAGTAAGTAAGGATTTTTGATTTACAATTATCAAATTAGAATCGTTAGCATCAACAAGCTCGGACAGCTTATCCTGATAAGATCCAAACTCATTATTATAGGCGAATTCTAAACCTAAAAAACGATAGTCAATTTTTGGCCTTGTATAAGCTATATTGGCGCCAGTTTTTAAATTGATATTATAAAAATTTTGTTTCTCACCATCTTCAATTAAATCACTATAACCTCTACTAAACCTATATGTTCCAAGAGATGCTCCTACGCCATAATAGAAATTGTAAAATTTTCCTGTTGTATTTCTATGCGCATTGATTGAAGCTGTTGTTTTACTATCATCAAAATTTCCTGCTTCTTGCATGTGCTTACCAAAACTCACATCTCCTTGTACATAAGTTTTTGTTGTCCTACTATCAACATAGTGTTGCTTAGCAGTATATGATTTTAACGAACCATAAGAAGCTGTTGTATATACACGCTCTGAGCTACATGAAGTTAAACTTATCAGAAAAGCTATACCCAAAAGTTTAGTGATTGGTCTCATTATTTTTCATTTTTAATTCCTGTGTCAAATCTACTTTGCAATAATTGATAACCATTTACTCAAATTCAACAGCTTTTTTAAAACTTTTTGCATTATTTGCAATTATTCTTTACTTTCAAGCTTCAATTTTTTAAAAAATGCAAAAGGAATTTATTAAGCAACTAAAAGCAAAAACTCAGGGAAATACCTCTTTTGTTGAAGAGCTGGCTAGTATCCTAGACATTGGTTATGATGCTGCATATAGACGCATTAATTTAAAAACAAATCTATCCTTAGAAGAATCTGTAATACTAGCAAAACATTATAATGTGTCGTTAAATAAGCTGTTTGAAGTTGGTAGTAATCTGACAATATTAACTGAAATTTCGCCTGAACTACATAATGAAGCTAATTTGGAACAATATTTTGTAGCTTCTCGAAATAATGTTTACCCTTTAACCAAGCTAAAGAATGCCTCAATAGTATATTCAGCGAAGGATATTCCATTATTTCATACACTAAAAGACTCTTATTTATCTCGCTATAAAATTTACGTCTGGTTAAAAGATGTTGATATTGATTTTACAAAAAACAAAACATCATTTGACGATTATATTAAAAGAATTCCGCAATCGCTACTCGATGCTGCTTTTGATTTAGGCAGAATCTACAAAAACATCAATATTACAGAGATTTGGAATTCATCAACAATTATAGGAACCTTGCAACAGGTTCAATACTATTTTGAGTCTGGTTTACTTTCACAGGAATTAGCCTTAAAAATTTGCGATGATATTACAGATGTTATTAAACTTGTTGAAAATCAAGCTATACATCAAAGTTTAAGTGACTCAGATAATAAAGCATCATATAATTTATATATGAATGAAATTCATACCATGAGTAATACCATCATGGTAAAAATACCTAATAGGAAAGTATTTTTTACGCCATTTACTGTATTGAGTTACTTTAAAGTAGAGCACCAACCAACTTGCGAAATCATGAATGAATTCTTTGAAAAACAGATGCGTAGCTCTAAACTTTTAATCAATGCTGGTGAAAAAGACAGAACTTTATTCTTCAACAAAATGCACCAAAAAATTGATAGTTTAAAACAACTTATTCAAATTAATCAACCTTACAATTATTAAAAAAACTCACTTCTTACCAGCGCTAACAAAACGTTAAAACAGACATAAAATTTGGAATTCCATTAAATTATACTATATTGTTAGCTATGACATTTAACGACAAAGAAGAACATTCCGATTTTTTAGAAACATCAGTAACCTATTTACAGAATTTAGGCTACCAAAACATTAAGGCTGATATTGAAGGATTTGAAACGCCTAAATCATATCACAAAAAAGGTAGTGATATCAGTATTACACCTGATATTGTTGCAGAAAAAGAAGGCCGAAAACACATTTTTGATATTAGTTTAAAAACATCAAAAACAAATTTATTAAAATCAAAGTGGATTTTTTTAAACACCTTAAGCGCGCTTAAGTCTCATCATTTCAGATTAATAACTACTCGTGGGCATTATAAGTTCACCGACGAAATGCTAAATGATATTAATCTCACAGACAAAAAATTAATAAAAATTTAATATTTTGTAACAAAATCTAGCTTTTGTACGTATAACTATAGAACAAGAGTATTAATCCCAATAATTAAAAGGAGACCTTTACATGAGACAACTTAAAATCACGAAGCAGGTTACCAATAGAGAAACTGCGTCGTTAGACAAATACCTACAAGAAATTGGAAAAGTTGACTTAATTACAGCTGATGAAGAAGTAGAATTGGCTCAGCGCATTAAAGCTGGTGACCAAATAGCCTTGGAAAAATTAACCAAAGCTAACTTACGTTTTGTTGTGTCTGTAGCAAAGCAATATCAAAATCAAGGTTTAACGTTACCAGATTTAATAAATGAAGGTAATTTAGGACTAATTAAAGCTGCACAACGTTTTGATGAAACGCGTGGTTTTAAATTTATATCTTATGCTGTTTGGTGGATTCGTCAATCTATCTTACAAGCATTGGCAGAGCAATCTCGTATTGTTCGTTTGCCATTGAATAAAATTGGTTCTATTAACAAGATTAATAAAACTTATGCATTCTTAGAGCAATCTCATGAGCGTCCACCAAGTGCTGAAGAAATTGCAAAAGAATTGGATATGACAATAAATGACGTAAAAGAATCCATGAAGAATTCTGGACGTCACGTCAGTATGGATGCACCTTTAGTTGAAGGTGAAGATTCTAACCTTTACGATGTACTTCGAAGTGGTGAATCTCCAAATCCTGATAAAGATTTATTGCACGAATCATTACGTACAGAAATTGAGCGTGCATTAGAAACATTAACACCTCGTGAAGCAGATGTTATTCGTTTGTACTTCGGTCTTGGAAATCAACATCCAATGACCTTAGAAGAAATAGGCGAAACGTTTGATTTAACTCGTGAGCGTGTTAGACAAATTAAAGAAAAAGCAATACGAAGATTAAAGCATACATCTCGTAGTAAAATATTAAAAACATATTTAGGATAGTATTTATTATATTTACGACTAAATAATGACTACAAACAGTTATCATAACTGTTCGTTTTTTGATTGATGAAAGAACCCAGAGCTGATTACTCTGGGTTCATTTTTTTACACTATTTTTGCCCAAACACAACTTCAAACAATGAGCAAACTAATAGCACCTTCAATTTTAGCGGCAGATTTTGCCAACCTTCAACGCGATATAGAAATGGTTAATAACAGTGAAGCCGATTGGTTTCATATTGATATTATGGACGGCGTTTTTGTGCCAAACATTTCGTTTGGAATGCCAGTTTTAAAAGCCATTTCAAAACATGCTAATAAAACAATTGATGTGCATTTAATGATTGTGGAACCTGACAGATATATTAAAACCTTTGCTGAATTAGGAAGCAATGTACTAACTGTACATTACGAAGCTTGCACACACTTACATCGTACACTTCAAGCCATAAAAGCTGAAGGTATGCAAGCAGGAGTTGCTCTTAATCCACATACAAATATTAACGTATTTGAAGACACCATCAATGACATAGATTTGGTCTGTTTAATGAGCGTTAACCCAGGATTTGGAGGACAAAGCTTTATTGAAAACACCTTTAATAAAGTAAAAGAACTGAAAGCTTTGATTGAACGCAAAGGCGCAACTACAAAAATTGAAATTGATGGAGGAGTAACCGATAAAAACGCCAAACAATTGGTTGATGCTGGAGCAGATGTTTTGGTCGCTGGCAGTTTTGTATTTAGAAGTGATAATCCAATTGAAACGATTAAGGGTTTGAGAGTTATTGCTAATAAATAATTATTGATTAATCTAAATGATTAAAAAGCTGACCAATTATATAACTCCTTTGAGGATTTTAGGAACTTGGTTCTTAATCTGGGCAGTAATAGAATACATTAACATTGAAAGGTCGATTAGTAAAGGTTATGAACCAGGTTTAGGTGGACTAGGTTTTATTGCCTTAGGAGCTTTTTCACTTCTTTTTTTATTTTTTGACTTGATTTTATCATTAACACTTAAGAAACGTAAAAATTGGATTATTCAGATAGTATTGGTATTAATATTTACTCTTTGGGTAGTATTGTCTTAAGTTAAAAACAAAAAAATATTAATCAATTAAAACAAACTACATAACGTTGTTATCTTCAATCTAACGCTCCTTCAAGCTAAATTTTGCACGCAAAGTGAAAAACACTTAACTTGCTTTCAATGAAAAAAGCAATTGCATTATTAATGGCAATAATAGGTTGGGTTGCACTCATTCTAAGATTAAAAATGAGAATTGAGTCTGAAGATGTGGCAATAACAGAATCTATCTTACGTTTTTTTAGCTACTTCACTATACTTACTAACTTACTGGTTACCATATATTTTAGTTCGATTGTATTTTCTAAAAGTAAAAAAACTGTTTTTCATAAACATGGTACATTAACAGCTTTAGCTGCATTTATGACTTTTGTAGGTTTAGCCTATCATATTCTTTTAAGGTCTTTATGGAATCCTACTGGACTTACTATGGTATTAGACGAAATTCACCATACTATTGTACCAATTGCAACTATAATATTTTGGTATTTATATGAAAATAAACCAAAGGTTAAATTCAAAAAAATTTCTGTTTGGCTTTTATATCCTTGCTTGTATATTATTTGGGCTTTAGTGAGAGGAAAGCTCTCATCGTTTTATCCTTATTATTTTTTAGATATTAATACACTTGGTTTTCAAAAAGTTATGATTAATGCATTAGGATTATTGAGTGTTCTTTTTATTTTTTTAGGTCTATACTATATCATTGGAAAAAGAGTAAAAGCATCTTAAAATCACACTAAAATTTGTTGATTTTAAGATAAGACTACCTAATTAAACCAAACTGCGTAACGTTGTCGTTTTAACTCTAAAGCAAGAGTTTCTTCCATTTTTACAGCTTCAGCTCTAGTAGCCATTGGATTGATATGATTGTATAAACTTGGTCTTAAATACATACCATATTTCTCAACAATATTTGAAGAAATCTTATAACCCTTTTTATTCCTGTAACCCGTTTTGTGCTGTTCAAAACGTTCTTTTGGTGTTTTACTGGTCATACCAACATATAAACATTGCAATACACCATTAAATTGTGGATTAGCTTCCCTAAACTTTCCGTTTTCGGTATAAACACGTTTGGAAAGTTCAACGACATAAACATAATACTGCGTTTTCGCCATAACATTAATATCCTGCAAAATTAAAGTTTAACATCTGCTTGGTGTAGTCATAAATTTTTGGGAATTGACTCCTGAACTCACTTGGAGTTTCTATAAAACTCTCGATAATCACTGCAAGAAATTCAAAGTGATTTGTGTAAGCATAATCTCTAAAATACTTAGAGGCAATCAATTCGTCACGTAATGGCTTATTTTCAGACAAATAATCGGTTAGTTCCTTAAATGAATCTTTAAAAATGGTAGAGCTTACATCTCGTTCTTTCATACTGTTTAAATGAATGGCATGTGCAAATTCATGAATTCCTAAATTCAGGTTATCATTGGCTATATCAAAACCATGTTCAAAATGTTTCCAAGAAATCACTAAAGCACCCAATCTTGGATTAAACTCACCTTTATGATACTCGTCATTTGCATTGGAGTAGAATTCTCCAGGATACACAAAAATCTTATCAATTAAACCAATAAAATAATCTCTGAATCCAAAGGTTAGCATCACAGCAGTTGCAGAAACTAATACTTTTATTTCGTCGCTTATCTGTTGGCCTTCACGACCTATAAACGTTTTATCAATAATAAAAGATGCGACACGATGCTCAAAATGTTGTCGTTGCTTTTCATTCAATTTTTTATAAAATGAAAATCTACTTCTTAGAATTTCATGTTGATTAGGAGTAAGCTTCTTAAGTTTAAAATACCTATGATTATAAAGCGGACGCTTTTTATTCATGACATATAGCATTTCAACCATTCTAAAACTAAAATATAAGATCATGAAAATAAGTGCAGTCATAAATACTGCAATGATGGAGTTGCTAGCTGTGGAATCTTGTAAAATAATGCTGTTAATCATTAGTTGATGAACGTAAAAGTTGGGTTTTAATTGTTTTAAATAATATGCAAAAATTAAACCTTTCTCTTCTTAATTAAATAAGTTGATATAATAGCTGTTAATCCTGCAACCGCAAATGTCAATAATCTTGAAGTAATGACCTCATCCATTCCAGAAACTATCCAAACAATTGTAAACGTTAAACCAACGATTATAGTTAATAGCGCAGGAATACCATGAAATCGTTTCCAAAACAATGTGAGTAAAATTACAATAGAAAAAGTTGAGCCTATTCCAGCCCAAACATAGCCAACAATAGCATAGACCAAATCGCTTGGTGAGAAATAAGCCATTAGCAATGCTACTAACGAGAGTAATGCTGTAACCACTCTAGATTGAATCAATGATTTTTTAGAATCTTCAGAAGATTCTTTTCCTGCTTTAATTAAATTTTCCGATAATTCAGTCGCTGACAGAATTAAAAGTGAATTAGCTGTTGATATAATGGCTGCTAAAACTCCTGTTATTAAAATACCTGAAACTACTGGGTTAAAAACTGTAGTCAAAACTTCTGGCATTACAGTTTCTTGGTCTTGTAAACCATTTGGCCCAAAAAGCGCAATGCCAATCCAACCTACCATCAACGCTCCAGTATAAGCAATTACAGTCCATACTACGCCAATATTTCTAGCAATTTTAGCATTCCGTTTGTCCTTAATTGCCATAAAACGCATAGTTAATTGAGGCTGACCACCTAAATAACCAAAAAACCAGGAAAACGCTCCTGCAATAATGATTCCACTACCTAAACCTTTTACTATATTCATTGAATTAGGGAATACATTGGACAATGTTCCAAATAGTGCTGAATCTTCATTTACAACTGCTCCTCCAGTCATTGTTGAGTAAGACTCTCCAGATTTTGATAACGCCTCAGATATACTATGAGCAAAAACACTTCCTTCAGGCATTTCAGATAAATACATCAATCCAGCAATTGGAGCTACAATTAGTGTAATTATCATAATTATTGCTTGAATCACATCAGTATAAGTTACTGAACGAAATCCTCCATAAATAGTATATGGAATAACCAAAATCACTATGATAATCATTGCCAAATCTTGGTTGATGTCAAACAAATTGTTTAAGGTTTTTCCGCCTCCAATAAATTGTGCTCCAACATAAAAGAAAAAGAAAAAAACAATGGTTAAACTGCCAACAATACGAATCCATTTACCAACTTCACCATGCCTTTTGGCTATATAATCTGTAAAAGTATCTACTTCGTACTTTTCGGCTTCATTACGCAATCGAGAAGCCAATAAAACCCAAGCTACAATAATACCAGCTACACATCCTATAGCTGTCCAAATTTCCATTAAACCTGTTGCATAGGCTGCTCCTGGTAATCCTAAAAGCGCCCAAGAAGACTCACCTGTTGCACGTTCAGATAGTGCAGCAACCCAACCAGGCAACTTTCGTCCTGCAATAGCAAAATCAGATCCTGTTTTTACTTTTCTTCCCTGATAAATTCCCCAAGAAATGAGCAGTATCATGTAAATAGACATGACAATTAAAATGATGGTCTGGTTTTCCATTTAATGAAGGTTAGTTCGAAATTTACAAAATAGAATACTATTAAAGCCCAATACAACTACAATATTATAGAACGCCTAGTTATCAGGTTGATTAGAATCACCATCACATCCAACAATAATAAATCGAGATCTTCGGTTTTTAAGATTTGCTAAATCTCTTTCTTTTTTTGTAACCATACTTCTTATTTCTTCGTCACTAAAGAGAAGGTGTTTTTCTCCAAAACCTTCTGCTTTAATAATTCTAGTGCTATCAACTTTTTTTGAAATTAAATAATCTTTAGCAGCCTTAGCTCGTTTCTGAGAAAGATTAAGGTTAAACCCTGTTGGGCCACTTGAATCAGTATGAGATTCAATTATAATATTGATATCTGAATTTGATTTCATTAGTAATAATATTGGATCGAGGTCTACTTCATTTATAAGTTCGGCAGAAATCGAGTCCTCTTCCCATTCATGATATACTGTAAATTCACAAGGATAATGTTCGAGTTTAAGATCTACACTATCAATTTCTTCAGTAATATTATAGATTTCGTCATAATCATAATACCATTTCATACTACCTCTTACACGATATTTTTTATTGAGTTCCAATTCAAAATTACTCGCACCATTTCTACCAACTTGAACCGAGCTCAATATGCTATCATTTGAATCCATCAACTCGATTAAACCATTTTCTAAAGGTCTATTATTTGATGAATCTTTAATATTAACCTGAATAGTTTTTATTTTCATTTCATCATTCTGAGATAATTCATATATCGCTCTATAAATATCATCACTACCTTTAGCTTTTGCATGTTCTCTATTGGAAGAAAAATAACCATAGATTTCTGATTTAAGACTTTCATTCGGCTTTTCAATAAAAAAAGCAAAATCATCTTTATTGCTATTAAAAGGTGATCCCAAATGATCTACAACAATACCAGAATCTTTACCCATTTCAATAACTTTATCAATATTATCAACCTTATAAATATCTAATAAGCCAAAGCCAAGTTTATAATTATAATAGCCATCTGACGAAAAATACAAAGTTCCATCTGAACTTACGAATGGAAAACTTTCTCTTCCTCCTGTATTTATTAGTGGAACACTTTTAGCTTCACCATAAGGTTTGCCATCCTTTATCTCAACATAATAAATATCACTTTGCCCCATAGCATCTGGATATGGTGCACAGCTCACAAAAAATAATTTTGTTTTATCTTTATTGAAAGCCGGGTTTCCAACTGAATAATTCTCAAGATTTATAGTTTTAAGCAACTCTGTATCAGCTTCATCCAAAACCCATTGGTTCTGCTCAAGCTTTGCGATTTGCAATCTTAAATTAGAAATACCTCTTTTATTATATTCAATTTTATTATTTTTTTTCACTTTTCCTCCTGAAAAGTACATGGTATTTTCATTAAAAAATGCCAAACTAGCTTCGTGACCAGATTTATTAAATTTAATATTCGAACTGTCAGAAGGAATTATTTTCAACGAATGTAAATTTCGTTCTTTATCTATTTTAGCAGTATAAATTTCTAAAAAAGGATGCTCATTCCATTTATACAAATTTTTGTTATGTTTTCGTTTCTTTTCTTTTTCTCGCGAAGATGAAAAATATAGAATATCATTAAATATATGTGTCCCAAAATCAGAATTTGGTGAGTTTATACTATCCAAATTTACAGCAGTATCTATTAATTCTAATGTATCATCATCCCTAAAACTTAACTTATCAATATCTTCATCAACATTTTTGTAATATTTTTTGTACTCTGCTAATGCAGAAATTTTATCTCCTGTACTATGAAGGCATAATGCAAATCTTAAGCGATACTTATTTAAAAAGTTTGAGTTTTTATTTGATTTAAATGCTTCTTTATAATTGACTAATGCTTTTTCTGGTTGCGCAGTATAATAATAGCAATCTCCTAATTTGGCATAAATATTACGCGTCTTTTTTGCTGCTTCAAATAATGGGATAGCTTTATTATAAGCATGCTGCTCAAAATACCTATCTCCTAATTCAATACGTGTTTGTTGAGCAAAGACTAAGCTTAAATTGCCCAGAAATAATATTGTAATTAAAATTATTTTTATAAAATTTCTCATAATTAATAATACCTTGGAGATGTTTCTCGTCTACGTGGATTAAAAACTTCAAACATAATAATAATTTCATGTGTACCACTTGTATAAGGCCGAATCTCTGAAGTAGGTAGCTCAAAAGTATAACCAACACGCCAATCTCTTAGCACTTGAAAATCAGACATAAATCCAATAGCTCCATTTGTATCGCTAAACCTATAGCCTGCTCCAATCCAAAGTTTTTCAAAGAATAAAAAATTAGCCGTAACATCAGTAGATATTGATGCTCCATTAGTTGCCTTAACCATAAATGAAGGCTTAAATTTAGTTTCAAATCCAATATCAAATACATACCCTCCAGTAAAATAATAACTTACGCGTTCAAGCGCTTTATAAGAACTATTAGGAACAAAATCGTTATTAATTAAACGAGGCGCTGAAAGGCCAAAATAACCTCTTTCCCATAACCACATAATACCAGCACCTACATTTGGAGTCCAACGATCTTCTATACTACTTATTAAATCATCATCAGGATTGGTTGTATATAATTCATTATCTACGCTAAATGCGGTAAATCCAGCTTTAAGTCCAAACGCCAATTTTGAAATATCATTTAATTGAATTGTATAAGAAAAATCACCATACATATATGTAAAATTCTCAAAACCTAATTCGTCATTAACAAAAGAAAAGCCCAAACCAATTTTTTCATGTTTTAGTGGTGCATGAATAGACAAAGTTTGTGTGGTTGGCCCACCTCCAAAACCAGCCCATTGACTTCTATTCAAACCAATTACATTTAAGGTTTCTCTGCTGCCAGCATATGCTGGATTTATTGCAATGGTATTATACATGTATTGCGTAAACTGAGGTAATTGCTGAGCCACAGATAAAGCAGGAATAAACAAAAGGAAACCAATAAAAAATAATTTAAAGCAATGTCTCATATATTGGAATTGTTATTCAGTTGCTACATAAATGTAACCTTTTTTCGTTTCAGTACTTTCACTATCACTATAAGTAATAATATAGAAATAAGTTCCAGTTGTAATGGTTTCTGATGATCCTATAGCGTACGTATTTGCTATTCCAGACCAATCATTTTTGTAATCCTTATCTTCGAAAATTTTCACTCCCCAACGATTAAATATTTGAACATGCATTGTGCATCCCAAGGACCTAGCATCTAGCCCATAACCTCCAAAGAAAGTATCATGAACTCCATCTCCGTTTGGTGTTAATGCCGTATCTGGTTCTGAAGGAACACAATTACCAACACAAGGAGGTTGCTCTTCGAGTAAAAATACCTTAACCTCAATCAATGGCAGACAATCATCACCTCCTTGATTATAGTAAAATACATATTCTCCAAATATTGTTTCTTCATCAATATAGATGAATCCAATTTCCGATATCTCTAATATAGCTCCTTCTGGACTTGAGTTCAGTGACCAAATCCCTCCAGGAATATAACCATCAGGCAACAAAAAATACAAATCAAAATCACCATAATCTCTACATAACTGGATTTCATCTCCTTGCTCAACACCTCCAATTTCTCGTTTCACTAATGTTGTTTCAACATCTATATTACCGCAATCATCAACTACCTCAAAAGTATATAATCTATATTCAAATGTTTCATTTGAAATGCTGTCATCATCTACACCTCCATCTGAGTCTAAGCTGCCGCCTGCTGCACAGTTGTCTGTCCATGTCGTCGATAAATATTCTGGCCAATCTGCATTGCAGTCCAATGAGTAATCTGCAACATCAACAATCTCTGGAGATGTCATATCATACTCTCTAGATACTCGCGTTGTCTCTGTGTCTGTATTGCCACAGTTGTCTGTTACGGTAAAGGTATAGAGTCGATACTGAATACATCCATCTTCACTCTCGCCATCGGCTACGCCTCCATC